>JAABUM010000490.1_pt1 | contig 69376 bp, 50 predicted proteins | sample 5559161 | NCBI WGS metagenome assembly JAABUM01 (sample SAMN10711868, study PRJNA513369) | rock metagenome | isolation source: Antarctica rocks | place: Antarctica: Victoria Land, Siegfried Peak nord
CGGCGCACCTCACGGACCACCAACACCGAATCCGGGTCTACGCCTGGGCGATACCGCCTCGCGTGCCATAACCGGCATATAGAAAGCAGCGCGGCCCGCATGTACTGCGGGCCGCGCTGCTGGCTTATCCCGTCGCCGATCAGCCCACCCGTGCGGCATTGCCGACGGCGAAGACCGGCTGTGTATCTTTGAGGAAGGTGAATTGCAGATTCACGGCATCCAGCGGCACGTCGTAGATGGTGTAATAGCTGACACTGGTTCCGGGCGGTACCGGCTCGCCGAGCACCTTGGCGCCGCGCGCCTGGCCGTAAGCGTTGATGTTGGCGACATTCGGCGGGGTGAATGTAGCCTCCCCCGCCCGGAGGGTGAAGTCGGTCAGGGCGAGCGCGGCGGCGGCGCTGCCAGTATTCTTGAGGTCGACGATGACCGCGAACCAGGTGCCGTTCGCGATCAATACGGGGTTGAATTGCGACCAGGCGAGGCGCTCGCCGATCCGTTCCACCTTCTGGATCGCCAGATCCCACCCCTTGATCGAGACCAGTTCGTTGAGGCCATAGCGCCTGGTTGGCGTCGGCGGAACGGTGGGCCGCGCCGGATCGGGTGCTACCGTCCCGCGCGTCTCGCCATTTTCGCCCCCTGGTAAGGATGATCGGCCGCAGGCTGCTACCGACAGGGCCAGGAATCCCAGCGTAAGAAAGGTCCGCCGCTGCATCGTTCCCCCTTCTCCCGCGCCACGCCCGATGATCGTCTTCTTAGGGCGGTATACGGGTGTTCTGGTCGGCGTCGCCAAGGCCCAGGAGACGCGCGGCACACAATATCCATGTCCCGAATGGGGCGGGAATCTCGGATAGGCGATACCGCTTGGGTTGCTGGCACAGGGGCATGAGGCATACACCTGTTGCGTGCGACGTCCACCTGAATAATCGGTTCGGGTGCTTCGTGGAAGCTGTGCGCCCTCTCCCCACCTGCGGCGCGCGCAGAGATACGCGCTACGATACCATAAATGCGGTCAACAACGTGGTTTTGTCCAAAAATGATGAAGAAATGGCAAAGACGACCGTGTTCACCCCACTATTGCCGTGTGGAAGAGGGTTACGAGCGGGCATTACCCCGCCCTCGCGGCGAATCACGGCACACGAGTTGCGAAGCGCATCGCACCATTCAGTGCTTAGGAGGCGGCGAGTCGCCGTGTGAGCGCGCAGAGGAGGCGGGTCGTGGAGTTCAAAGACGATGCCCAGCTCGATAGCTCGCAAGTCGAGGACCGGCGTGGGCAAGGGGGCGGCGGGATCTCCAGGGGTGGACTGGCGGTCGGTGGTGGCGGCGGGATCGTCACGATCATCATCGTCGTCGCGGCGTTGCTCCTCGGCGTCGACCCGACGAGCATCATCCAGGGGGGGGGCACGACCGGCAACCCGGCGGGCGTGCAGGCGACCCAGGTTGGCGGCACCGGCGCGTCGGCCGCCAGTTGCCAGACCGGTGCGGACGCGAATCAGCGCGAGGACTGCCGCATCCTCGGCTACGTCAATAGCATCCAGAGCTATTGGGGCGGCGAGTTTACGCGGCGCGGCCAGGGCTATACGACGTCGAACACCGTCTTCTACACGGGTGCGACCGGTACCGGCTGCGGCGCAGCTTCGTCGGAGGTCGGCCCGTTCTATTGTCCTGCGGATAAGAAGGTCTACATCGATCTCGGTTTCTACGACGAATTGCGCTCCCGTTTCGGGGCGAAGGGTGGCCCCTTCGCCGAGGCGTATGTCGTGGCGCACGAGTACGGGCACCATATCCAGGATTTGCAGGGAACGCTCGACCGGTCGAATGACGGCAGCACCGGACCGCAAAGTTCATCGGTGCGGACCGAATTGCAGGCCGATTGCTACGCCGGCATCTGGGCGAAGCACGCGGCGAGTACCGGTTTCCTGAGCGCGCCATCGCAGGCGGACATCCAGGATGGGCTCGATGCGGCCGCCGCCGTTGGGGACGACCGGATCCAGAGCGCGACGCGGGGGCGGGTTAACCCGGAGTCGTGGACGCACGGCTCGGCGCAACAGCGCCAGAAGTGGTTTCTGGCGGGGTATCAGTCCGGCCAGATCGAATCGTGTGACACCTTCACCGGCACCCCCTAGACCGGTTGAACACGCACAAACCACGCTGTGATGGACGGGGCGCGATGTATCGCGCCCCGTCTGCTCGTGCGCTCGCATACACCGCAAGCGCGAGTGTCGTGCGGCGCGCTGGTATACTCCCCCGGTACCGCTGGGGGTATTGCGCGCCGAGTTCTCGGCGCGTATTCCGCTGTTTACGGGAACCCGTGTCGGCGGGTGAGGACGGAGAAGGCATGTTCAGGGTGCTGGTGAGCGACCCGCTGGCCGAGGCGGGCGTGGCGATATTGCGCGCGCGCGCCGCTGTCGATGTGCGAACAGGATTGTCACGCGAGGAGTTGTTGGCGATTCTCCCCGAATACGATGCCCTGATCGTCCGCAGCGAGACGAAAGTTTCCGCCGCAGTACTGGCCGCCGGGACGCGCCTGCGTGTGGTCACGCGCGCCGGGGTCGGCACGGATAATATCGATGTGCCTGCCGCGACCGAGCGCGGGATCGCCGTGCTCAACACCCCCGGCCCGAATTCGATCGCCGCCGCCGAGCATACGCTGGCCGTGACGCTGGCGACGTTGCGCCACATCCCCCTCGCCGATGCTAGCCTGCGCGCCGGGAAATGGGAGCGTAAGCAGTTCGTCGGGAGCGAGTTGTATCGCAAGACGCTCGGCGTGGTCGGCCTCGGGCGGATCGGGCGCGAGGTGACGAGCCGCGCGCGTGCCTTCGGGATGGACGTGCTGATCTACGATCCCTACGTCTCCGCCGCGACCGCCGAGTCGCTGGGGGCGACGGCGCTGCCGCTCGATGCCGTGCTGGCGGGAGCCGACATCATCACCCTGCACCTCCCCCTGCTGCCGGAGACGAAGGGGATCATCGGCGCGAACGAGCTGGCGCGGATGAAACAGGGCGCTTTCCTGATCAACTGCGCGCGCGGGGGGTTGGTCGATGAGGCGGCGCTCTACGAGGCGCTGACCAACGGCCATCTCGGCGGGGCGGGGCTCGATGTCTACGAGCAGGAGCCGCCGACCGGATCGCCGCTGCTGACCCTATCGAACGTCACTGTGACTCCGCACCTCGCCGCCTCCTCGGTGGAGGCACAAGAGGGCGTTGGGATCGTCGCGGCGGAGACGACGCTGGCGGCGCTGGCGGGCGAGTTGGTCGATAACGCGGTGAACCTGCCGGGGCTCGCCCCCGGCGCACTGGCGACCCTCCGTCCCTGGCTCGATCTGGCAGACCGCCTCGGACAACTCCTGGCAGAGACGGTCGATGGCCCCGCCACGGCGATCGAACTCGGTTTCAGCGGCTCGGCGACGGGGGTCAACCCCACGCTTGTCGGGGCGGCGGCGCTCGCGGGTTTCCTGCGGACGGCGATCCCGGAGCAGGTCACCCTCGTCAACGCGCGGCTCCTCGCCGGTCGGCGCGAGATCAAGATCAGCGAGCGCTTCAGCGACGGTCGCCCCGATGAGCCGATGCAGGTCGAGATCCGCCTGACCACCGGGAGTGCCGATGGGCACAAGCACTGGCACGCGGCGACCGGCACCGTGGGCGCGAATGGCCGGGGGCTGATCACCGCGCTCGATGGTTTCGCGGTCTCGCTGGAACTCGGCGGACGCCTCCTGCTGATCTCGCACCGCGACCGACCGGGCCGGATCGGGGCGGTGGGGATGTTGCTTGGCTCGCGCGGGGTCAACATCGCGGCGATGCAGGTCGGGCGTCAGGAAGTGCGCGGACAGGCGGTGATGATCGTCACCCTCGACGACCCGCTGCCCCGCCCGGTCCTCGATGAGATCCGGCAGATCGAGGGACTGAGCCACGCGCACTACGTCGACCTCGGCGCGATCACCACGCCGTCTGTGCCGTCGAGCGACGAGAAGTAACCCCGAATCGCAACCGACGTAAAAAGGGGCCGCCCAATTGGGGCGGCCCCTTTTACGTCGGCTCTACGTTCGTCTCCGCGTCAGGCGATAGAGAGGCTGCGCGCCGGGTCTTCGAGCAGCGCGATGCCGAGCACCTCATCGACGTGATCGACCTGGATGAAGTTGAGCCCGTCGCGGATCAACTCCGGCAACTCGGCCAGATCCTTCGCGTTGCGGCGCGGCACGATGAAGGTGCGGATGCCGGCGCGGTGCGCCGCCAACGTCTTCTCTTTCAACCCGCCGATCGGTAGCACCCGCCCGCGCAGGGTGATCTCGCCGGTCATCGCCACGTCCTTGTGGACGCGGATGCCGGTGAGGGCCGAGATCAGCGCCGTCGCGATGGTGATCCCCGCCGAGGGGCCATCCTTCGGTGTGGCCCCCGCCGGGACGTGGATGTGGATCTGGTGGGTATCGAAGAAGCCGGGTGCGACGCCGAGCGACGTGGCGCGCGAGCGGGCGAAACTCACCGCCGCACGGGCCGATTCCTTCATCACGTCGCCGAGCTGCCCGGTCAGGACGATCTCGCCCTTGCCATCGGTCAGCAATACCTCGATCGAGAGCAGCTCGCCGCCCACGCCGGTGTAGGCCGCGCCGGTCGCCACGCCGATCTCGTCGCTCTGCTCGGCTTCGTCGTGTTCGTAGCGCGGGATGCCGAGGTATTCGTGCAGATTCGTGGCGTCCACATGCACCGATGGCGTCGCCAGGGTGGCGAGGATGTCCGTCGCGGGGAGCGCCTCGCCCGCGTCGAGATCGACGCCGCTCACTTCGGCCGCGCTCCGCTCGACCGTCTCCTGCGCCTCCGCCACGCGGCGCGCGACCTTGCGACAGACCGCGCCGATCTCCCGTTCGAGCCCGCGCACGCCCGACTCGCGGGTGTAGGAGTGGGCGATCGCGCCGAAAGCGTCGTCATCGAAGGTGAGTTGCTCGCTCGTCAGGCCGTTCGCGTCGAGCTGCTTCGGCGCGAGGAAGTCCCGCGCGATGTGCAGCTTCTCCAGCTCCGTGTAGCCGCTGACCTCGATGATCTCCATCCTGTCCCGTAAGGGGGCCGGGATCGGGTCGAGCTGGTTGGCGGTGGTGATGAAGAGGATGTCCGAGAGATCGAACGGCACTTCCATGTAGTGGTCGGAGAAGGTCGTGTTCTGTTCCGGGTCGAGCACTTCCAGCAGCGCCGACGACGGATCGCCGCGCCAGTCCGCGCCGAGCTTGTCGATCTCGTCGAGCACAAGGACCGGATTGCGGCTCCCCGCATCGCGCAGCGCCTTGATCACGCGACCCGGCATCGCCCCGACATAGGTGCGGCGGTGGCCGCGAATCTCCGCCTCGTCGTGGACCCCGCCGAGGGCCATGCGCCCGTAGTTGCGGCCCAACGCGCGCGCGATCGACTTGCCGAGGCTCGTCTTGCCGACGCCGGGCGGGCCGACGAAACAGAGGATCGGGGCCTTCAGTCGGTTGCCCGCCAGCTTGCGGACGGCCAGGAACTCGATGATCCGCTCCTTGACCTTGTCGAGCCCGTAGTGATCCTCGTCGAGGACGCGCTGAGCATTCGCCAGGGAGAGGAGATCGGGCGTCTCGATCGCCCACGGCAGTTCGGTGAGCCATTCGAGGTAGGTGCGGATGATCCCCACCTCGGGCGAGTGGGGCGGCTGCTGCTCCAGGCGCTCGGCCTGCGCGAGCGCCTTCTTCTTGGCCTCTTCCGGCATCCCGGCGGCCTCGATCTTGTCGCGCATCTCGACGGCGAGGGTCGCTTCCGGCGAACCCTCGCCGAGTTCTTTCTGGATCGCCCGTAGCTGCTCGCGCAGGTAGTATTCGCGTTGCTGCTTGTCCATCCCCGATTGCGCCTCGGCCTGGATCTGCTGCCGCAGATTCAGCACATCGAGACGGCGCTGCACCATCACCGAGACCATCCGTAGGCGCGCGATCGGGTCGAACTCCTCCAGCAGATTCTGGCGCTGCTCCGAACTGAACTCGGGGGAGAAGGCGATCAGGTCGGCGAGCCAGCCCGGCTCCTCGACGCCGCGCACCATCATCAGCACTTCTTCGGGGACGTTCGGCATCAGCCCCAGGTACGCCTCGACCTGTTCCAGGGCTGCGGTCATCGCGACCGCTGCCTCATCCCCCTCGGTGTTCGGATCGTCGCGACACTCGATCGTCGCCAGCGGATAGCCCGGCCCGGACCCGAAGTCGATCACCTGGCCGCGCGCCTGCCCTTGCAGCAGGATCGCGGGCGGGTTGCCGGGGCGAGTGATCTGCTGGCCCACGTCGGCGATGATGCCGACCTCGCAGAGTTCGTACTCGTCGTCTTCGCCGTCGCCGATCGCCGCCAGCCGGGCGCGCTCCTCGGGTGGTAGCGGGCGCTCGGTCAGCAGCAGCACCTGTCGCCCGTGCGCGGGGGCGGCGGCGATCGCCGCGGCGGTCTCATCGTCCTCGATCGGCAAGGGCAGGGACATGTGCGGCATCAGGATCGTCTCGTCCATGACGATGACGGGCAGGGTCAGGAAGCCGGTTGCCGGAGCGATTTCGTCCGTAGCCACGTCCGGGGTCGGTTCCTCGGGCATGGATTGTTGTGTTGTCATCGAAAACTCACTTTAGATAGTGGGGTGGCGATAGACCTGAACCCGCCCCATCGTAAAAAAGGCAGCGCGCGTGGCTCCTCGGCCCCCTCGCGCGCTGCCGCATTAGGTCTAGCATACCAAAGGCGCGACATGGGGAACAAGTCCCGCATGGTCTGGCACTGAGCGTGACGAGCGGCTGAGCCACCAGTGGGGCGATAGCGGCTCAGGGCTGTACCACGATCGTCACGCGCAATGGCGTCCCGCCACGGGTGCCGAACCAGGCGACCCCCTCCTGCACCATGTCGATTTCGAGGCTGTATGTCCCCGGTTGTGTCGGTGCGGTGATCGATAGTTCCAGGTCCGCCGTCTTGCCCGGGAGGACCGCGAAGGTGAGCGGACTGCGCCCATCGTCCAAGACCACCGCATCGCTCTGTGGGTCGTGCCAGCGATCGCCGAGACGGAGCCGATTCGCCTCGGTCGCGGTGTCATCGACGGGCCATGGCAGGGTACTCGTATTCGTTGCGCGGACGCGCAGCGCGATGCTTTGGCCAACCCGGAGGTGCTGTGGCTCCTCGCGCAGGGCCAGCGTGGCGCGATACTGACCAGCGGGCAGCGGCGCACGCAAGGCCGGGATCTGCGGGATGCTGTCGGCGCGGTAGAGGTAGATCGAGCCACCGAAGATCGCTTCGGGGGCGAGGTTGCGATATTCGGCCAGACTGTCGGGGTTGCTCTGCGGGTGCGTCATGTCGATCACCGAGCCGTTGAGGAAACTCGCGCCGACCGCGATGTAGCGCGTCGGCGGGGCGCTCGCCGTCTCGGGGTCGAAAAGGTCGAGCGGTGTGATCCCCGCGTATATCAGCGTCTCCGGCGTCACGATCGCCTCGCGCACCGTCGTCTCGCCGCGCGCCTGCAAGTACGACGCCAGCGCCCCCGCGTCCTGACCCCACTCCACATTCGAGTCCGAGAGGTAGTACCAGGGCGGCTGGCAGCAGGCGAGCGGGTTCATGTAGGCGAGGTAATCGGGGTAGGCACGCGCGGTCCCGACGAACATCCCGCCCAGGGTCAGCGCGACCAGCGCCGGACCAAGCGCCGCCCGCGCGATGTCGAGCGAATGGAAGCGGCTGGGCCAGCGTCCGCGCTGCGCGATCAAGCGATCGAGCAGGGCACCGCCGAGGAGGAAGCAGAAGGGGAAGACCGGCAGGAAGTGGCGGATGCCGATATTGATGTGGCTGCTCATGGCGCTGGCGGCGAAGATCAGCATCGGGACGAGGACGATCAGCGGTCGCCAATCGCGTCGGCGCGCGATGCGCCAGGCCGACCAGCCGAATGCGGCGAGCGTCAGGATCAGGAACGGGAGCGCGGTCTTCAGGGCGAACGCGACCGGGAAGTAATACCACCAGCCCTGCTGATCGTAGAGGCCGAGCAGGCCGGCGGGGTGGCCGTCGCCATTGTGCGTGAGGACGGTGTAGGTGCCGAGCTGATAGTAGGGCGGGATGATCGGGGCGAGTGCCCGGATGATCGCCAGCACCTGATCGGCGCGGCGCGGATCCTCCTGCCGCAACCAGGCCGTATCGACGTCGGTCAGCGGGGTATGCGTGAAGAAGTAGACCGCGTTGAGGATCAGCAGGGTCAGGGCCGCCACGAGCCCCGCGTGCGCCAGCAATGGGGCGCGGCGGCCACCTCGGCGCGGCGCGATGACCAGCAGGATAACCAGGGCGAGCACGCCGAACGGGAGGACGACGAGCAGGTTGTACTTCGTCACGAGCGCCGCGCCGGTGGCGATGCCAAGGAGGGTGGCGCACGGCCAGCCGGGACGGACGATATAGAGGGCCAATGCCGCCCACCAACTCAGATAGGCGAGCGAAGCGGGGATATCGGTGTGGACGATCCAGCCGTGCGCGAGGACGGTCGGTTCCAGGCAGAAGAGGGCAAGGGCCAGCAACCCCGCGCGCGCGCCGAAGAGTCGCCGCCCACAGGCGAAGATCAACCCGCCGAGCGCCACGGTCAGCAGCACCATCGGCACGCGCGCCCAGAAGACGAGTTCGCCCATCCGCGCGACGTTCATTTGCCAGAAGTAGCGCCCGGTATTGATCGTCCGCTTCGCCGGGGTCTCGGCGGCGGCAACCGGCGGCTCCGGTGGGTTCAGCACGAGCCAGGGGATCGTGGCCCAGAGCTTGGCGAGGGGCGGGTGCTCGTTGTTCGGCGCGAAGTCGTGGCGCGTCCAGTAGGCGTAGCCCGCCGGGATGTGGACCGTTTCGTCGGTGGTGATCGTGTGGGCGGGGAGGGTGCTGATGATCGTCGCACCAAGGAGGAGCAACAGGAGCGCACAGCCGAGTCCGGCCCGGTGCGCCGCGAGCCAGGTGCGCGCGGCGGGCCGTGTCGCCGCGCCCCCCGCCGTGGATGTGTCGATGTGTCGCTCGATGCCCTCGTGTACCCGCGCCAACCGTGCCTCTCGCCCTTGCTTCGTCCGTCCCGTCGCGCCCGATGCCGTCGCGGCGGCCCGCGCCTCGCTGCACAAATCGGCGGAAGTATACCAGCCGGACGGGCGATCCTACTGCCGCGCGCTCGGGACGAGGCGCATCATCGGGCGCTCGGGCGTGCGCCGCGCGACCTCTGTGAAGCCCGCCGCGAGGAACAGCGACGCGGTGCCGGTGTAGATCGCGGCGGCGACCTTGCCGATCGTCTACGCCTCCACGACCTGTGCGCCCTGGCTCCCGGTGAAGTCGATGGCGGCGCGGAGGAGCGCCGTGGCGACGCCGGTGCGCCGCTGCTTCGCCGGGATCTAGAAGCAGTTGAGCGACCAGACCGGCTGATCGTCGCACGGGTGCCAATCGCACGAGCGATCGAGGCGCGGGAAGTTCGCGCGCGGCGCGATGGCGCACCGGTCGACCGGCACGCCATCGCGATAGGCGAGCTAGTCCTGGGCGGGTGTTTGGCGGTCAGCGTGACCGTGTGGAAGTGCTCGTGGCGTTCCGCTGGCGTGCAGGCGTTTCAGGCCGCGTTCGGGAGTCGCCAGCGCATGCACCAGCAATTGCTGCACGCCCCGTTGGCGCCGACCAGGCGCTCAAGGTCGTCCCAGCGGTCGGGCGTCAGCGGCGCGATCGTCGGTGGCGTCGCCGCGTTGATCGTGGTTGCCAGCGCTCCTCGTCGCGACTCACGCTGGCGTCGGGGTCGCCCGACGCGCATACAACTCGCCCCACGGCGTCGTCCCCTGCTCCACGAAGCCGAGACGGGCGTAGAGGGCACGGGCGACCATGTTATCCGGCTCGTAGCCGATCAACACATCGTCGCAGGCCGGGTCGGCTTCAAGGCGTGCGATGATCGCGCGCATCGCCGCCGTGCCGTAGCCGTGTCCCTGCCGCTCGTGCGCGATCATCAGCCGGAAGATCCAGTGGCGCAGCCCGAGCGGTGGCACACCGTCGGGGTAATAGCCGTACATCGCGAAGCCGACGAGGATCTCGTCGGCTTCCGGCGTCGCACGGGCGTAGATCGCCTGGGGGACGAAGGTTGGCATGAACTTCGACTCGGCGAGCGAGTAGGCGTTGGACGCGACGAAACCTTCCTGCTCCGGGGCGAGGCGCAGGCCGACACACGCCTGCCAATTCTCTTTCGTCACGTCGCGTAGGGTGATATTCATTGTGGGTACTCCTTGCTGCGCTCTGTACCCCGCCGGGCGGGGGAGATCAGAGCGGGCGAGTGGCAGCGGTCGCGAAGGCCCGTCCGGGGTGGAATGGATTCCCTGCGAGCGGTCGCGCCCCGACAATCATCTCCAGCAGGCGGGCGCTCCCCGCGATCCCTTGCATCACCCCGTGACCGCCGTAGCCGGTGTTGAGCCAGAGGCCGGGTACGTCACTCGGCCCGATCAACGGTTTGTTATCGGGCGTCAGCGTATATTGTCCGGCCTGGAGCGACCAGTGGATCGCGCCACGCGCCCAGACCTGCGCCCAGAACGGGGCGATGCGCGCGGCGGCGTAGGGGCTGCTCGGATTGAGCAGGCGCAGCGCCAACTCGCGATCGAGCGCGACTTCGGTCATCGCGGGCTCGATGAGCGGCGCGCCGATCGCGCCGAGCATGTAGGCCCCGCGCAATGCCGGTCGCCAGTGGGTGCCGGTGTCGTCGTCGAGGGTCATCGGCGCCCACGCGGGGACTTCGGGCAGGTCGGGCAGGATCGTTTCTGGCGGCGGCTGTTGACCAGTGGCAACGTCAGGCCGAATGTCGCCGCGAGCGCGCCGGAAAATGGCCCGGCGGCCAGCACGACGTTCCTGGTCGCGACGACGCCAGCGGTGGTCGTGACGCCGTTGAGCGCTCCGCCGGCCTGCCGGAAGCCGGTCACCGCGCAGTTGGTCACCACCGGCACGCGCGAGGCCGCCGCCAGCCCGAAGGCGAGCGCCTGCGGATCGAACGTGCCATCCCCGGCGCGGAAGCGCCCCCCGATGACCTGTTCGCCGACGAACGGGAAGCGCCGCCTGACCGCAGCACCATCGAGCAGTTCGACATCGGTCTGGCCCCAGCTGTGCTGCCGCGCGACGAGTTCGCCGTGCTGTGCGAGCATCGTCGGCTCGGTCGTGAGCCAGAGATAGCCGCGTGGCACGACGGCAGGATCGTAGTCACGTTGCCCGGTGATCGCGGCGAAGTCCAGCACCACCGCCAATGACTCGCGGACCAGAGTCCAGTCGTCGTAATCTTCGTGCTGGAGGCGGAAACCGCCGCTGGCCGCTGCGGTCGTCAGCGTGCCGAGGGTCGGCGCGCGCTCGATGATGACCGCCCGTACGCCCGCGCGCGCCGCCCAGAAGGCCGTCGCCGCACCGATCACGCCGCCACCGATGATCACGAGATCGGCGCTTGCGGGCAACTCGTGCCGGTACTCGACCGTCAGCGACATCGACTCCTCCGTCTCCGAGCATGCTCAAGCGGGGGCATGGTCGATCTCGTGCGCGCTTTCGAGGACGCGCGCCAGCAGATCGATCCCGGCCTGGATGTCGGTCTTGTGCCCCATCTCGTTCACCGTATGGACGTAGCGCGTCGGTGTGGAGAGGGTGATCGCCGCGCTGCCACCGCGCGCGCGCTGCATCGCCCCGGCGTCGGTGCCACCACGCGGCAGGATCTCGAGCTGATAGGGGATCCCCTCGCGCTCGGCGACCATGCGGAAGAAGCGCACCAGCTTCGGGTGCGAGATCGAGGCCCCGTCCATCAGCTTGATCGCTGTCCCCGCGCCGAGCGTGGTGACCCTATCCTCCGCTGGTGCGCCCGGCAGATCCATCGCCAGCGTCACGTCGAGGGCGATCGAGATGTCGGGATCGATCGCGTAGGATGAGGTGATCGCGCCGCGCAGCCCGACCTCTTCCTGGGTCGTTGCCACCACATAGATGTCGCAGTTCGTGGAGCGGAGCGCGCGCATCGCTTCGAGCATCACGAAGACCGAGAGGCGATCGTCCATCGCTTTGCCGACCACACAATCGCCGATCTCTTCCGTCGTCCGGTCGAGCGTCACCATGTCGCCGATCCCCACCGCCGCCTTAACTCGCTCCGCCGACATCGCGAGATCGACGTAGAACTCCGCGATCTGCGGCGACTTGCCGCGCTCGGCCTCGCTGAGAAGGTGGGCGGGCTTCGCGGCGGGGGCGAGGACGCCGCGATAGTCCTGTCCATCGCTCGCCCGCACCATCACGCGCTGCTGGAAGAGGGAGCGCGGGTCGAAGCCGCCGAGCGGTTGCAGGCGCAGGAAACCGTCATCGGAGACGTACTTCACCATGAAGCCGATCTCGTCGATGTGCGCCGCCAACATCACCTTCCGGCGTGGTCCCTCGCCGCTGCCGCGCTTGATGCCGATCACGTTGCCAAGGGCATCGACCGAGACCTCGTCGCAGGTTCCCTGGAGTTCGGGGAGCACGATCGCGCGCAGGCGATCCTCGTAGCCCGGAATACCGGCGGCCTCGGTCAATTGCTTCAAGAGTTCGAATCGCATTCTCGCGCTCCTTCATCCCTTATCCGATGTCATCATCAGGGTGCGGGCGTTGCCAGTCCGCCGACCGCTGAACAGCGCTATTAATAGCATAGCGTGGCGCTGGGCGGCGTGGGCAGCCACGGTTCGCTACGCCGGTGCCACGCGGTGGACGGGTATACTGAGCGCGTATCGTGGCCGCGTGAAGCGAATGGGGAGAGTGGAGGATGCCGATGCGTGTCGATGCCGACTATGCCGCCGAACTGGATCGCGCCGATGTGCTCGGTGCGTACCGGGAGCGCTTTTATCTGCCGGCAGGGGGCCTCTACTTCGATGGCAATTCGCTCGGCCTCCTCTCGCGCGATGCCGAGGCGGCGGTCCTGCGGACGTTGGCAGAGTGGAAGACGCTGGGGATCGAGGGCTGGCTCGGTGCGCCGCAGCCGTGGTACTACCTCGGCGAGTCGCTCGGTCGCCTCAGTGCGCCGCTGATCGGCGCGGAGCCGGACCAGGTCATCGTGACCGGCACGACGACGACGAATCTGCATGCCTTGCTCGCGACCTTCTACCAGCCGACCGGCGAGCGGCGCAAGATCGTGGCGACCGCGCTCGATTTCCCGTCCGACCTCTACGCGTTGCGGAGTCAGATCGCGTTGCGCGGCGGCGATCCCGAATCCGATCTGATCCTGGTAGGGAGCGAGGATGGCCGCACGGTGGACGAGGCGCGGATCATCGCCGCGCTCGACGAGACGACCGCCCTCCTGATCCTCCCTTCGGTCCTCTACCGCAGCGGCCAGTTCTTCGATCTGGCGCGGCTGACGCGCGCGGCGCACGAGCACGGCGCGCTGATCGGCCTCGATTGCTGCCACTCGATCGGCGTCATCCCGCACCACTTCGATGAATGGGGAGTCGATTTCGCCTGCTGGTGCAATTACAAGTACCTGAACAATGGGCCGGGCGGTACGGCGGGGCTCTACGTCAATCGGCGGCACTTCGGGCGGACACCGGGGCTGGCAGGCTGGTGGGGGAGCAACAAGGCGCGGCAGTTCGATATGGCGACCGGTTTCGACGCCGCCCCCGATGCGGGCGCGTGGCAGATCAGCACGATCCAGGTGCTCAGTGCCGCACCGCTGCAAGGCTCGCTGGCGATCTTCGCGGAGGCCGGGATCGCGGCGATCCGCGCCAAGTCGCTGCGCCTGACCGGGTACCTGATCGATCTACTGGAGGCAAATGGCCTGACCGCCGCGCCCTACGGCTACCGGATCGGTACGCCGCGCAACGAGGCGCGACGCGGCGGACACGTCGCCGTGGAGCACGACGACGCCCCGCGCATCGTCAAGGCGTTGAAGGCGCGCGGCGTGGTGCCGGACTTCCGCCAGCCCGACGTGATCCGCCTCGCCCCGATCGCCCTCTACACCTCATTCGCCGATGTCTGGCAACTCGTCCAGCACCTGCGCGCCATCATCGACGGTGGCGAGCAAGAAGCGTTCGCCAACGAGCGCGATCTGGTCGCATAGCGTGGGAAGGGGCGAGACAGGAGACACAAAGGCATAGAGAGCGAAAGAAGAAAGGGGACCTCCTCTTACCACAATAGCCGCTACACGCCTCGTAGCGGCTATCATGGCCCCTCTCCTCGGATGGGGCGAGGGGGTGCCGCGTGAGCGGCGGGGGTGAGGGTGGTTGTGGTATCGACATGCGCGCAGAACGACTTCAGGGGAATACGCTCCCCTGCGGGGGACTGGAGTTCTACCGATCACCTTTCTTTTTCGCCCTCTGCGTCTCTGCGGTTTTCGCTCCCGCGTCCCTTCCTGCCTACTGCGCCCGCGCACAAAGGGAGGCGGGACGAGAGGTACCTTCTCGTCCCGCCAGTATCATCGGTTGTGTGGCCCGTGTTGCGGGCTGGCGTGAGGGTCGCGGTATGAAGACCGCTCCTGCTGCCCCGCCCGCCGAAAGGTCGCGCTCCCGACGCTTTTCCCCGGCGATCGCACCGCCGTCGCTGCGTATCCTGACCGACGATCGCACCGCCGCTCGTTACCCTCGCGCCCCCGGTGTGCTCACCAGACGGGGCGCGGTAGTATGTGAAGGGTTAGACCCGTCGCCGACCGTTCGGACGTCCGTTCGACAGGGACGGGCGCGTGCGGCCCGCGGCTGCGGGCTTGGGACGTTCGAGCGAGACCGGCGCGCCATCGCGCGTCCGTGTCTGGCTACGGCGCACCGGGATGTTGGCGATCAGCTCATCGCCATGACCACGACGCTCGACCGCGACCTCGACCCCGGCTGGGTCGATGTCCAGGTGGCGCGAGATCACCGCGGCGATCTCGGCCTTGATGGCGTCCATCGTGCCCGGCGGCATCGAGAGGTGATCCTGGACCAGGACGACCTGGAGCCGCTGCTTCGCCATCTGGGCGCTGCTCGGCTGCTTCGCAAAGAGGCTGCGGAAGAAGCTCATTATTTCCTCCTCCCGCTAGCTCGCCACGCGCTGGCGCGGGCGAAAAGCATTCATCATCCGCGTCAGGAAGCCCTCGTTGAGGGTCGGGATCACGATCGGGATCTCCTCGCCGAGGAGACGCTGCGCGATCTCGCGATAGGCCCGACCGGCACGGCTCGCCTCGGAGAGGGCGGCCGGCTCGCCACGGTTGGAGGCCATAACGATCGTCGAGTCCTCGGGGACGATCCCTACCAGCTCGATCGCCAGGATGTCCTGCACATCCTCCGTCGTCATCATCTCGCCGCGCTGTACGAGCGCGGGATTGAGGCGATTGAGGATCAGGCGCGGCTGCGGCAGCTCCGCCGCCTCCACCAGCCCGATGATCCGGTCGGCGTCGCGCACCGCCGACACCTCCGGCGTCGTCACCACCAGCACCTCGTCGGCCCCGGCGATGGCGTTGCGGAAACCTTGCTCGATGCCGGCGGGGGAGTCGATGATCACGAAGTCGAAGTCCTTGCTCAGCTTCTGGCAGAGTTCGGCCATCTGCTCCGGGGAAACCGCGTCCTTGTCGCGCGTCTGGGCGGCGGGGATCAGCGACAGATTCTGGTAATGCTTGTCGCGGATCAGCGCCTGCTTCACCCGGCAGTTGCCCTCGATCACATCCACCAGATCGTAGACGATCCGGTTTTCGAGGCCGAGGACGATATCGAGGTTGCGGAGTCCGATGTCGGCATCGATCAGGCAGACATTCTTGCCGTTCATCGCCAGGGCCATCCCCAGGTTCGCGGAGGTAGTCGTCTTCCCGACGCCCCCCTTGCCCGAGGTTACGGTGATGCAGCGTCCCATTGCTCCTCCGGCTCGATTAGTGGGCGAGTGGTACGAAGTGTGCCAGTGGGCCAGAATGGGCTATTCTCGCCCGCTCGCCCACTTCGACCACCGGACCACTCGCCTACTTCAACTTCCAGGGCTCGACGATGAGCCGACCATTCTCCAGGCGGACGCGCTCCGGGGTGCCGGGCGCGGTGCCTTTCGTATCTGAGGGCGGCAGCGCGTAATGACTGCCGATCCGCAGCTGTGTGGGGGTGAGGCCGAGCGCACAGATAATCGCGCTATCGTCACCGAGCGCCCCGGCGTGGACCATGCCGCGCACCATGCCCCAGACCATGATGTCGCCCGAAGCCGCCACTTCCGCGCCGGCGTTGATGTCGCCGAGGAGGACGAGGTGGCCGTGGTGCCGGATGCGCGAGCCGGAGCGCAGCGTGCGGCGCAGATAGAGTGCTTCGCCCGCATCGGGGTTGACTGGATGGATCTGGGCCGTCGTCGGGCTGGTCGGCTGCGTGCCTTGCGGCAGTTGCGCGCGGTCGGTGGGGACGACTTGCAGGGGATGGTACCCCGCCTTGCGGATCGCCGCGCGTCCGTGCGGGCTGCTGGCGGTGAAGCCGCGAACGACGACCTCGCGCTCCTCTAGAATCTGGCGGTAGAAAGCGATTTCCTCATCGGTCACATCGCGCTCGCCGAGATCGACGATCACGTCGGCCCCATTGAAGAACGCCTCTGCGCCATCGAGGTGCGCCGCGAGCGCCTGTGCGACCTCGCGCGGCCCGTAGGTGCGCGTGTCGTCCGGCACCGCCAGCAGCAGGCCCTCGCGCGTGCCACGGACCTTGATCAACGCTGCCGCCGCGCCACCGCCGCTCCACCCCTTCGCAAGCAATGGCGGATCGTGGACATAGGCGTGAACATGTTGCGCCATCGCACCCCTCCTGCCGCGCTTGCGCGCCGCGCGACCACTGACCTCGCTACCGAGCAGCCCTCCCTAGGGCTGTACGTACACATTGTAGCCGATGCTTTGGCCCAGGTCAAGCATCTGTTTCTGCGGCTATTGTGCGGTGTATTGATGGGCGGATCGCGTATGCGAGGGGGGAATGGGGCTGGCGGGGCGGTGCGTTATGCGCCGCCCCGCTCTTAGGTCGGGTTCGCCGGTTGCTGCTCGGCCTGGTTCGGGTCCGACTTGCGGGCGAACCAGGCGTTGATCATCCCTGCCGCGACCGGCGCGGCGATCGTGGCGCTCCCCGAGCCCCCTTCGACGAAGGCGAGGACGCAGATCTCGGGATCGTTGTAGGGGGCGAATGCCGCGCACCAGGCGTGTGCTTTCAGCAACAGGCCCTCATCGTCCACGAACGCGCCGTCGTACTCGGCGGTGCCGGTCTTGACCCCGGCGTCGATGCCGGGCGGGAGCGGGAATTGCTCGGTGCCGGGGATCGGGTTCCCCGCCGGATCGAATTGCGGCGCGACCAACCCCTTGACCTGATTATCGCGGTGCCAGTCGACGTTCATCTTCATGCCCTTGCGGACCACTTCCAGCAGATTGCGGTCGACCGGCAATTTGCGGATGACCTGGGCTTGCTGGCCGCGCACCGTCTGCCCCTGATCGTTGACCACCTCGTGGACGAGGGTCGGCTTATAGACGGTGCCACCATTGGCGAGCGCAGCGGTGGCGTTGCAGAGTTGCAGCGGCGTCACCTGCATGAAGCCCTGGCCGATCGACGTCACCAGGGTGTCGCCGAGCGACCAGGAGTCGCCGATGAACGTCTGCTCTTTCCAGGAGGGGTCGGGGACGATCCCCCGTACCTCGTCGCCGAGTTCGATGCCGCTCTTAGCACCGAAGCCGTAGAGGCGCAGGTGATCGTTGAGGCGCTGGATCCCGAGTCCGTTGAAATACTCGGGGTTGCCGCCGTTCGGCTGATAGAAGTGCGTGTCCACGCCGAGCAGGTCGGACTGCTTCGGCCCGGCCAGCGTGTAGAAGAAGACGTCGCACGACGTGGCGAGCGCCTCGTAAACGGTCAGGTCCTTGTGTTGATCGTCGCGGGTCCAGCACCAGTAGCTGTTGCCACCGATCTCGTTGCCGGTCGGTGGGACGCGGATACGCCCGAGGCATTTGAACTTCGTGTTGTCCTTGATGATGCCGTAATGGAGGCCGGCCATCGCCCCGAAGGTCTTCAGCGTGGAGCCGGGCGGGTAGACACTGGCGATCGTCCGGTTCTGCAGCGGGTAGACCTTGTCCTTGTCGGGGACATCCTTCTCCAGCAGGACATCGAACTGCTTCTGCGTGATCCCGTTGGCGAAGAGGCGCACGTCGTAGCCCGGCAGGCTCACCAGGGCGAGGATCTCGCCGTTGCGCGGGTCGATCGCCACCGCCGCGCCCGCCGGTGGCGGGATCGGCTTCACCTTGTCGGGGCGCGGCGGATTCAACGCCAGGACGGCCTTGTTCGATTCTTCGATCAGCGGCTTGACGTTGTTGATGCCGCCCTTGCCGAGGTAACCCTCCTGGAGGATCTTGATCACCTGTTGCTGGTAGTCGAGCGGGATCGTCAGGACGACGCTGTTGCCGTTGATGGCGGGCTTCCGCAACTCGGGGTACTCGCCGACGACGCGATTTGACGCATTCATCTTGGCGACGTACTTGCCCTCGCGTCCGCGCAGCAAATCTTCCAGGCCGCTTTCGAGCCCGGCCTTGCCGACGAAGTCGCTGATCCCGTAGGTGTAGAGCGGTTCGCCGTCAGCATCGGTCAGCGCTTGCCCGCGCGCATCCTTGACGACCGTGGCGGTGCGTTCCTCTTCCGTGATCGGCCCGGTATAGCCGAGGATGTGGCCCATCTCCGCGCCGATCCGGTAGTTGCGGCTGAGCGCCTGATCGTCGATCTGCACACCGGGCAGGTAGAGGCGGTTTGCCTCGATGCCGAGCGCGACCCCCTTGTCGACCCCGGTCTTGATCACCCGTGGTGTGTACGGGTGCCATTCCCCGAAGATGTCGGCCTGGTACTCGATCGGGTTGACCACGCTCATGATGTCTTTGGGGAACTCGTTCGCGAGGGCACGCGCGATGTCCAGTTGCTGCGTGCTAAGCGTCTGTTTCCCGTCCGGCACCATCACGGCGCGCTGCGGGTTGGCCTGCTTCCACTGCTTCTCGACCGGGAGGCGCACCGCATCGATCTCGATCCCGATCGCAGTGGAGAGGCGGCGGTAGATCTCCTCGCGCGATGCGAGTTCCTTCGGCATCTTCGGCGGGCGCAGGATGATCACGTCCAGCATCTGGAGTTGATTCGCCAGCGTCGTGAAGATCGCGCGGCGCTGGAGCGCCCCATCGTCCGTATCGGCGTTCGGCAGATTCGCCGGAACGATCGACACAGACCAACTCTTCATGTTATCTGCCAGGATCTTACGGTCGCGATCGTAGATCAGGCCGCGCGCCGCCGGCAGCGAGAAGGAGTTCTGCGAGAAGATCTGCTGGGCGTCGACCGAGACCTGCTGGTCGCGCACCTGGAGTTGCCAGAGGCGTCCGGTGAGCGCGGCGAACGAGGTGACCGCGAGGCCCTTGAAGACGACCGTGCGCCGGGTGAGCCGCAGCTGATCCGGCGATTGCTCCGGCGAGCGCGGATGCTTCTTCTCGGTGATCCGCTCGATCTCCATCCGCTTCTTCGAGCGGAAGGTAGGGTAACTGTTTCTCTTACGCGCGAACATAGCTATCGTTCCGTCCGATCCAGCGATGTATCAGCTGCACGATCAGGTAGAGTACCGGGGCGACGATCGCATTCAGGAGCGCCCCAAGTGTCGCCAGTTGCAGCGCCGCGAGCGGATCGATGGTCCCACTCCCCGCCGGGTTCAGCCGCAGCAACACCAGCAGCCCCGTTAAGACGATTAACGCGAGGCTGTGCGCCACGGTCGCGGCCAGGGTCATCAGCAGGGGGAAGAGGAGTCCGCTCTGGAAGAAACGCCCGCGGCTGAGCCAGCCGATCAGCGCCACCGGCAGCAGCGACAATCCTGTGCTGCCGAGCGGTGCGAGGGTGAGTAAGTCGATGAAGATGCCGATCCCGAACGCCCACGCCAGCCCTTCCCCCGGCTCGCGCGTCGCGCCCCAGAGGAGCAGCGTGACGAGAACGAGGTCCGGCGTGATGCCGCTGATGCGCCCCATCGGCAGGATGGTGTTCTGGATGAGGGCCATCAGGAGCAGGAGAAACGCGAAGACGATCCGTGGCATCGTTGGCGCACTACCCATTATCGAGCAAACGCCGTGCGACTCGTCGCCAGCCGGCGGCAGCGTTACTCGGTTGTTCGACGTCGCTATGTACACCCTGCGACATGGTAATCTTGCCCCCTTGCGATGGCCCCAAGGATAACATACGACCCTGGGGCGGGCAACGCGGAGACGGCCGCTTTGGGCGCTCTCGCAGGTCGGCGCAACTGGACGAATGCTGCGGTGTGCGCGACGAATCGAGCGCGGGGTGATGATCGGTCCGGACGGGATACACACCGATACCGGCTCGAATTACCTGCGCGCGGACGACCGCCTGGCCGGGGTACAGACCTGCGGAACGGGGCCTTTTACGTCTCGCCGTCGTGCGCCCCTGCGGCCTCCTCGGCGCGTAATTCCGCCAGCCAGCGCTGATCATCGGCGTCCAGCGCGGCGGCGGTGAGGAGATCGGGGCGTTGCCGCAGCGTGCGGCGCAGCGCCTCGCGCCGTCGCCAGCGCGTGATATTGGCGTGGTGTCCGGTGAGGAGGATCGGCGGCACGGCGAGGCCCCGGAAATCGTGCGGGCGTGTATAGTGCGGCCCCTCCAGGATGCCGGACGTGTGCGACTCCTCGGCCAGCGATTCCGCCGTGATTACCCCCGGCAGGAGGCGCGTGGTGGCGTCCACGATCACCCCTGCGGCGAGTTCGCCGTTGGTCAGCACGTAGTCTCCGATCGAGAGTTCGTCGGTGACGACCAGTTCCCGCACCCGCTCATCGAAGCCCTCGTAGTGGCCGCAGAGGAGCGCGACGCGCGGGTGCCCCGCCAGCTCCTCGGCGATCGCCTGGCTGAAGCGCCGCCCGCCCGGCGAGAGGAGGATCACCGGGATGTCGGCACGCGCCGCGCCGAGCGCCGCCTCGACCGCGGCGACGAGCGGCGGCGCTTGCAGCACCATCCCCGCGCCGCCGCCGTAGGGCGTATCATCGACGGTGTGGTGGCGATCGGTCGCCTGCTCGCGCCAGTCGTGGAGGACGATCTCGACCAGGCCGCGCGCGGCGGCGCGTTTGATGATGCTCTCGCTGAGCGGCCCGGTGAGCATACCGGGGAAGAGGGTGAAGATGTCCCAGCGCATCGCTCAGGCCGCGCGGCGTGCTGGCAGACAGGCGTAGGATGCCATGAACAGCGGCCGCCCTTGCGTTGTCGGTGCCTGTCGCATCATCCCCTCGTGCGCGCCTTCGGTCGGACTACAGACGGCTTATGGGCGGTTGAAGTAGTAGATGGCGTCGACCTCGCTGTACTGTCCGCGTGCGGTGATGCTCGTCGCGGCGGTCGGGATCGCCGCCCAGCCGGCCACATCGGTGCCGGTGATGATGCTGCCGTCATCGAGCGCATCGGTGCGGAAGAGGAAGATCGCGGTGCCATCGGGGAGATTGTACCAGAGCATCACCGGCTCATTCGGCGTGTATGCGGGCATCGTGGTCAGCGTCGTTCCAGGCTGTTTATGGCTGTCGGCCAGGAGCGCGACCCGGGGCGTGGTGCTGTTGATGGCGGTGTCGCCCACCGCCAGCGCCACCGGATTGGCGGCCGCCCCGCCCCCGCCCGCATAGCCTCTGAGGAGCGCCTGCACGCGCTCCGGGTGTGCCTCGGCATATGCCCCGAGTTGCGGGCTGGAAGCCTTGAGATCATCGAGGCCGGACGTGGCGCACGCATTGTCACACTCGATCGTGTCCGGGGCCTGATTGACCCAGGCGAGCATCGTGCCGAAGGCGAGCGGCGTGTTGGCGGGGGCATCGACGCGCAGGGTGAGGGTCGCAGTCTTTCGTTCCTTCGGCCCGATCGGCCCGAAGGAGATCGTGACGACCCGGTTCACAGTATCGTTCTCTTCGACCCAGGCCCGGTTCTGATCGTTCGGGGCCAGCCTCCCGTCGTCCGTCGAGCGGAAGCCGAGGAGGGTGACCCCTTCGGGGAGGGCGGTGAAGGTCCGTACCTGGCTCGCGCCGCCATATTCGAGATTGGACGAATCGTTGGCGGCGTAGACGCGCAGTTCGATCGTATCGCCGCTGCGCGCCTGCACGTTGGGTGTGACCGCCTGCCCAGGCCAGACGTGCGGCAGCCCCGGCGTGGGCCGCGAGCAGGCGGCGAGGACGCCCAGGATGGCGATGCCCAGGGTCAGCATCCCGAGGAATGCCCGCGCGCGCGCACGTGGCGGGCTCTGCCGCACCCCCTTCGCGTCGCCGTATCGAACCTGCCGTTGGACTATCGCCATCTGTATCCCTTCCTCTGCCGTTAATACCCTGCCGCGAAGCCGCCGCGCCGCGAGTCCGCCGCGCCGAGCAGCCCCGTACCGTCTGGATCGCGCATGACCGCCTGCACCGACCCGACGTGCCAGTTGAAGTCGCCGAGCGGCGCGGTCTCGATACCGAAACGACGCAACCCGACGATGGTTGCTTCGGGGATCCGCGTCTCGGCGGTCAGCGTGCCGATCGCCCAGGCCGATTGTGGCCCGGCGGCGTGCGGATCGAGGCGGAAGCGCGGGGCCTCGATCGCCTCCGTCAGGGGCATCCCGTAGCCGAGAAGATTGAGCAGCGTCAGGGCGATGTAGGGCGGCGGATAGCTCGGCGTGCCGAGCGCGAGCCAGGGCACACCGTCGCGCAATGCCAGCAGTGAGGCCAGCGGCGTGACGATCCGCCGCCCCGGCCTGGTCGCCACACCGGGGAAGCCGTTGCCGGTATTGACCCCGACCCCATCCACCACGAGCCCGGTGCCGAAGGGCGACCCGTAGACGGTGTGGAGCATCGTCAGCCAGTTCCCGGCCTCGTCCACGATCGTCAATTGGTTGCTATCGGATCGTCCCGGATCGCCATGATCCGGCGTGACCGTACCGCGCTCACCGGGGGCGGGCGGCGTCAGGTCGATGCGCGGGAAGCTGCTTTCGAGGATGCGCGCTTGCAGGGCGAGGTTGGACGACGAGAGGAGGTGTTCGAGCGGGAGATCGAAGGCGCGTGGATCGTGACAGTAGCGCCCCAGCTGATCGTCGGCGAGGGCTAGCGCGCGCGCGATCAGCGCCAGCGCGTGCGGCGATTCCTGCCACGGGCCGAGGCGATCGAGATCGAGTTGATCGAGGAGGCCGAGGACGAATGCGACGTAGGGGCCGCCGGTATCGGGTGGCGGCGAACCGAGCAGATCGTGACCACGGAAGCGGAAACGGGTCGGCTCGTCCCAGCGAGGCTCGTATTCGGCGAGGTCGGCGACGGTCATCGCGCCGCCCGCCTCGCGCACCGCCGCCGTGAAATTTTCGGCGAACTCGCCCTCCTGGAACCACGCCGCCCCATCGGGCTCCGCGATCCGGCGTAGCGTGGTTGCGAGACGCGGCTGTCGCCAGATGCTGCCGACCGTGGGGAGGTAGCCGTGCGGGAAGTAGCGCTCCCGCCCGGACGGATGATGCCCGAGCCGCGCGGCGGCGACGGCCATCTCGCCGTACAGGAAGGAGTACATCGGGAAGCCATTCCGGGCGGCGGCGATCGCCGGGGTGAAGTAGCTCGCCCAGGGGCGGGTGCCGAAACGCGCGGCGGCGCGCATCCCGGCCACGGTGCCGGGGACGCCGATCCGCTGGCCGGACGTCTCGGCCACCCCACGCCCGGGGATCGCGCCACCACGCGGGTGGTCGAGGTTGGCATTGAGGTAGGTCGCGCGTCCTGTACTCGCCTCCCAATGGAGCATGGCGAAGCCGCCCGCGATCGTGGACATCTGCGGCTCGAGCACCTGCTGGAGGGGCATCGCCGTCAGCATCGCATCGACCGCGTTGCCCCCCGTGCGGAGCACTTCGAGCGCCGCCGCCGTCACGGCGGGGTGGGACGATGAGACCATCGCCCGCTCGCCGCGCGCCAGCGCCTTCGGCCCCTGTTCCGGTACCGGCTGCTCGCCATCCCCCATCGGGCTCACTCCTTGTCGGTGTCGATCTGCGCCCGCTGGAGCTGGCCGCTGTAATCGACGTAGATCGATTGCCATTCGGTGACGACATCGAGCGCCGCCTGTCCGGCCTCGCGGTGGCCGTTCCCGGTCGCCTTCGTGCCGCCGAACGGCAGCTGGATCTCCGCGCCGATCGTCCCGGCGTTGACGTAGAGGATGCCGGTGTCGATGGCCTGCATCGCCCGGAAGGCCCGATTCACATCGGCGGTGTAGATGGCGGCGGAGAGGCCGTACTGCACGCCGTTGGCCGCGTCGATCGCCTCCTCGAACGAGTCGACCGGGATGATCGTGGTCACCGGCCCGAAGATCTCCTCCTGCGCGACGCGCATCGACGCCTTCGCGCCGCCGAAGATCGTCGGCTGGTGGAAGTGGCCGCGCGCGAAGTCGCCGTCGCTGACGATCGCGCCGCCGATCACCAACTCGGCCCCCTCCTCCTGCCCGATCGCCATGTAGCTGTTGATCCGCTCCAGCTGGGCGCGGCTGATCACCGGTCCGATCTCGATCCCTTCCTGCATCCCGTCGCCCAGGCGCAGCTTGCCGACCCGCTCCGCCAGGCGGTCGGTCAGGGCGCGCTCGACCGAGCGGTGGACGATCACGCGCGAGGCGGCGGTGCAGCGCTGGCCGGAGGTGCCGAAGGCGCTCCAGACGATCCCATCGATCGCCAGGTCGAGATCGGCGTCGTCGAGGACGATGATCGCGTTCTTGCCGCCGAGTTCGAGCGACACGCGCTTGCGCGTCCGCGCCGCTTCCATTGCCACATGGTCGCCGGTCTCGGTGGAGCCGGTGAAGGAAACGAGCGCGACGTCCGGGTGGGCCAGGATCGGGTCGCCGACCTCGGCACCGGTGCCGAGGACGAGGTTGAGGACGCCCGCCGGCAGCCCCGCCTCCTCGAAGACTTCGGTCAGCCGCACCGCCAGCAGCGGGGTGAGGGTGGCGGGCTTGAAGACGACCGTGTTCCCGGCGACGAGCGCGGGCATGATCTTCCAGGTGGGGATCGCCATCGGGAAGTTCCAGGGGGTGATCATGCCGCAGACGCCGAGCGGCTTGCGGACCGCCATCGCCCACTTGTTCGGCAACTCGGCGGGCACCTGCTGGCCGAACATCCGGCGCCCCTCGCCGCCCATGTAGAAGGCCATGTCGATGCCCTCTTGCACGTCGCCGCGCGCCTCGACCAGGACTTTCCCCATCTCTTCGGTCATCTCGCGGGCCAGCGCCTCCTTGCGCGTCGCCAGGAGCTGCCCGACCCGGTAGAGGATCTCGCCGCGCCGGGGTGCGGGGACGAGCCGCCACTTGGCGAAGGCCGCCTTCGCCGCCGCGACCGCCGCATCGACGTCCGCTGCGGTGCCGCGCGCATAGGTCGCCACGGGCGCGCCGGTGGCCGGGTTGGTCGTATCGAAGGTCGGGCCGCTCTCCGCGTTCCCCCATTTGCCAGCGATGTAGTGGCCGAAGACGCGCGTGCCGGTCGCTGTCTGGGTCATCGGCGTGATCCTTTCTATCGTTCGTTCTTGTCGTTCGTCCGCTTGTCCGGTGTGCTGGTCGTTGCGCCTTGCGGGCCGCGCGGATAGTCGGCCTCGCTGCCGATCCAGGTCGCGCCGTCCGTGTAGGCTTCTTTCTTCCAGACCGGGACGATCTCCTTGAGGCGCTTGAGCACGTATTCGCAGGCGGCGAAAGCTTCCGCGCGATGCGGCGAGGAGACCGCGATCACCACGCTCGCCTCGCCGACCGTCAGTCGCCCGACGCGATGGATGATCGCCACCCGCCGCAGCCCCCAGCGCTCCGCGATCTCGTCCGCCACGCGCGCCATCATTTTCTCGGCGGCGGCGGGGTACGCCTCGTATTCGAGCGCGACCACCTCCTTGCCGAGCGAGGTGTCGCGCACGCTGCCGGTGAAGGAGACGATCGCCCCCGCGCCCGGCTCTTCGACGGCCGCGATCACCTCGCGCACATCGAGCGGCGTCTCGACCACCTTGAAGAGTCGCCCCGCAGGCTCGTCCCCGCCCGCACCGCTGCCACCGCTGACCGGCGGGATCACCGCGACCTCGTCGCCGTCCGCGAGCGTCTGCCCGAGCGGTGCGTACTCCTGGTTGACCATGAACATCGTCGAGGGACGCAGCGCGGCGAGGCGCGGATGGGCAGCGGTCACCTCATCGATCAGCGCCCGCACGGTGGTATCGGGCGCGACCTCGCGCGTCTCTTCGTCGCGCCCGATCTGCTCGCGCCAGAGGGCGAAATAGCGGAGTGTAATCTTCATCGAATCCTTCCCTGGTGTCGTCTCCCGCGCGTGCTTGCACCAGCTTTGTGCCCCTTTCGCACGACGCGCTAGGGATTGTAGCACTCGCCCCCGCCACCTCGTCCCGGAGATGGTCGATGCCGTGTCGGTGGTTACGTCTCGGCAATGGTTGACGCGGTTCTTGTGGCGGGGGTATAGTGGATCGTGGCGCAGCGCTCAGGCGCTGCCGCCGACCCGCGTTCGCGGGCCTATATCGAACCTCGTAGGAGTCAGGAGCGAATGGCGAGCCCATACCCTAGTAAGGGGCGTCGGGAAGGCGGCGACGAGTAGCGCGGGTTCGCTTCGACCCCTCCGCTCCCTCGTCGCCAGGCGAGGGAGCAGCATTCTCCCCCCCATGTCTCCCCCGGCGCTTCGCAGCTGTCGGGGAGAAGACCATCGTAAGCCGCAATCCAGGCTGTCGCTCTGCGTGATCGCACGTCCGCTCTCTTCGTAGGGTCGGTCTGTCATACACGCGGGATCGCGCATGGTTGTGTCAGCGTACGAGCGCCTTCTCCGTCCATCTCGACTTGTCCGCTGGACAAGCGATCGCGGAGAGAGGTCCACCGATGTTGAATCAGGTCCACGACATCCAGGCGTTGATGACGACCGAACTGCACGGACTCGTCTCCGTGCAGCAATGGGCCGCGCTCGGGCGGCGGCTCGATGGCTACGCCGCGCCCGATGTGGCCGAATTCCTGGACGGGCTCGATCCGGCCACGCGCACGATCGTCTTCCGCGCCCTGCCGCGTGCCGCTGCGGGTGAGGTCTTCGCGCACCTGGAGCCGGAGCGCCAGGAGGCATTGCTGCACGACCTGACCGGCACCCAGACGCGCGAACTCCTGGCATCGCTGTCGCCCGACGATCGGACCGCCCTGCTGGTCGAACTGCCCGCGAACGTCACGCAGCGACTCCTCACCACGCTCGACCCGGCGGATCTGCGCGAGGCGCGGCAACTCCTCGGCTATCCCGAGGAGAGTGTCGGGCGGCTGATGACGCCCGATTTCGTGCGGGTGCGCGTCGATCGTACGGTCGCGGAGGGGCTGGCGCACATCCGTCGCTACGGGCGGAACGCCGAGACGCTCGACGCGATCTACGTCATCGACGCCGAAGGGCGGCTGGTCGACGATCTCAGCCTGCGCGTCTTCGTTCTCGCCGATCCGGCGTTGCCGGTGAGCGCGATCATGGACCGGAGCTACATCGCGCTGCGCGCCACGGACGATCGCGAGGAGGCGGTTCGGGCGATGGAGCGCTACGACCGGGTGGCGCTGCCGGTAATCGACTCCGACGGCCTCCTGATCGGCATCGTCACCGCCGACGACGTCTTCGATGTCGCCCAGGAGGAGGCGACCGAGGACTTTCAGAAGCTGGGCGGCCTGGAGGCGCTGGACACCCCCTACATGCAGACCGGCTACCTGGAGATGATCCGCAAGCGTGGCGGCTGGCTGGCGGCCCTCTTCCTCGGCGAGATGCTGACCGCGACCGCGATGGGCTACTTCGAGGACGAGATCGCCAAGGCGGTGGTGCTGGCCCTCTTCGTGCCGCTGATCATCAGCAGCGGCGGCAATTCCGGCTCGCAGGCGACCTCGCTGATCATTCGCGCGATGGCGCTGCGCGAGGTGCGGCTGCGCGATTGGTGGCGGATCATGGCGCGCGAGATCCCGACCGGGCTGACGCTCGGCGCGCTCCTCGGCCTGATCGGCGTGGTGCGGATCACCGCCTGGCAGGCGCTCGGCTGGACCGATTACGGCGTCCACTATCCGCTCGTCGCCGCGACGGTCGGGGTGAGCCTGGTCGGCGTGGTCCTCTTCGGGACGTTGGCTGGCTCATTGCTGCCGTTCGTTCTCCGCCGCTTCGGCTTCGACCCGGCGAGCGCGTCCGCGCCGTTCGTCGCCACTCTCGTCGATGTGAGCGGCCTGATCATCTACTTCACGGTCGCGAGCATCGTGCTCCACGGCACCCTGCTCTAATTAGCCCCCTTCTGCGAGCACTTCGAGAAGTTGCTGAGCGGCCTTGGGACAAAGCGGCGCGGGCGGCGGGCTGGTAGCGATACTTCTTCGCCCGCTTCCCTGAACTGAAGCGCCAATGGGATCGATATGGGTGTTTGCTTGAGTCGCATCAGGCGACAATACAGACCTGGACTCGGCCAGGGTTCGCGGCGTGTGGCGGCGGCGGGATGCACCTCGACGGTGCGATTCGCCAGCCCGGCGAAGAACTGCGCCAACTGCTTCTATACCTTCTCCTTGCCCGATGCACCTACATCGCCGCAATCCCCACTTTGTGCCTCATCCCCGCGTCGTTCGACCAGCGCATGAACATATCGCCGCAGAATATGGGGCGCTTATCGGCACTGCGGCCTAATCGTCTTCGTCCACCCACGGAAAGCCCGATGGGTCACGGGCGGCGCGCTGGCTGACCACGGCCATGTCGTGGCCGCGTATCTGGGTGAGGAACGGGAAGTCGGCGGGGCTGACGGCCATCCGCGCCAGGGGACGCACCGGGCTTGGGCTCGCCCATTGCGCGATCTCCACGTCCATCCCCCGATACGCTGCCCGCGATTGCTGTGTGAAGCCGGCGCGCGGCACGATGTAGATCGTGCCGACGCGCCAGGGCTGGTGTGGCAGGGCGTCGGCGTCGATCGAGAAGAAGTAGTATGGATCGCTCCGGATCCCATCCGGCCCCACCACACGAGAACAGGCATTGTTGAGCGAGCGCACGAAGCGGTCGCGGTCCACGATGGCGAAAAAGATCGGCCAGATGCCGTCTGACGCGGCGTAGACCGCCCGGCGATTCCCGAACTCGTTGAGGTCGTCAGACTTCCGTGGCGCAAATTCCTGGATGCTCGGGTTGCCCGACCCATGCAGCAGGACATCCTGCGTGTCGCATAACCAGTTGAGGAATTGCCATTTGGGTGCAGCGAGGGTGTAATCCACGGCCTGGCCGTGGCCCAACCGCACGGTCTCTACATAGAGCTGTGCGAAAGCCGCGCGCGTGGCCGGCGTCAGATCAAGGGGCGGGCGTAGGAGGAAATAAGCGGGGTGCTGCATGAGGACTACCCTTTACGTATGGTCGTTGTGCAAGCTGTACGGGCGAGCAGCCATACGACCGGAGGGCTGACACAGCCGAGCGTGAACCAGGCGCGAATGCGGACTGTGATCACGCTCGGCTGCGTCAGCCCTACACGGCAGCCCGGCGGGACGTGCTAGACCTGACCCTGGGCGGATGTTGGTTCCAGCGGGGCACAGGTCTAGTGCTTCAACTCCGCGCCGGAGACGGTGTAGCCCTCGCTCAGGACGTTCCGCATCGTCTCGCCCTCGCGGGTCCAGGTGGCGTAGGCCGCCTCGGCGACTTCCGTCGCGCAGGCGTCCGGGATGTGGACGACGCCGTTGATGTCGCCGTGCAGCAGATCGCCGGTCTTGACCTTCATGCCGGAGATCTCCACCTCGTCGCCGACACTGACGCAGATCGGGTTGCCATGCGCGACGACGAGTCCGGTGCAGAAGTAGTGGAAGTTGCCGAGGACACCGACCTCTTTGACGTCGCGCAGCCCGCCATCGGTGAGGATGCCGACCGCGCCGAGGCGCTTCATCGTTGTGGACATGACCTCGCCGGCGTGGCAGGAGTGGGAGATCATGGTCCCCACGTCCTTCATCACGATCACCGCCGGCTTCGGGGCCTGCTCCAGAATCTTGTAGAGTTCGTTGAAGCCGATGCCAACACGCCCCTCGGTCGTGCTATCGACCGTGCAGGTGATCGCGTAGCCGACCATCGGCGGCAGCGCGCCGAAGATGCACTTGATGTCCATCCCGACGTACCCATCGACGCGCGGGCGAATCTTGAACGTCTCGATCGCGTTGGCGATCGTCGGGCTATCGATACGTTTCAGCGCATCGAGTTGTTCGTGCGTCAGCGTGACGGCCATGCCACCCCCCTTAACTTCGCGGCATCCCACCGATGCCGGTATCGTTTCCGTGGGCGGCATTGTACACGAGTGCCGCGCGGCGTGGCACGCGGCGTGGCGCGCGGCCTGATAATTACGTCGTTTCGCCCCCTTCCGGGCCGTAGAAGATGACCCAGGTGGCGAAATCAGCGGTGAATGCCGTGAAGCGGTGGTCGATACCGGCGGCGACGAAGAGCACATCGCCAGGTCCGAATGGCTGGTGGGTCGCGCCGTTCTGGAAGGTGCCGCTCCCGGCGATGACGACATAGAGCTCATCGCGCGTGTGGGGCGTCTGCCGGTCGACCTCGTGCGGCGCGTAGTATTCCACGATCATGCTGCCATGCGCGAGCGCGGGGATGGCAAGATTGCCGGGCGGTGGGGTTTGGCCGTGAAAGTGCGCCGCCGTGGCGTGTCGCGCAGGCTTGGCATTTCCCGCGCTGCGATCGTCCGATTCCATCCGTGTCATTGTCTGCTCCTTTGGACTGCTGTCCGACGCATTCCTCGTCGCTATATTAATGGGTGATTGGTTTGTGGGCGAGTGCCACCTACCGATCACCCGAGGGTGCCACTTTGGTATGATGCGTGGCACACCGCTTTTGCGGTGGTGCCACGGGGGAACGGGACGGATGAGCACCGGTATGGAACTCGATCTGCCGTTACGGCTCGATCGGGACGCGACCGAGTCGTTGCAAGGGCAGTTGATCGCGCAGCTGCGCGCGGCGATCGGCGATGGGCGACTCGGGCCGGGGGTGCGGCTCCCGGCGACGCGCGCCCTCGCCGCGACCCTTGGCGTATCGCGCAATGTCGTCGTCGCCGCCTACGATGAGCTGTTCGCGGAGGGGTACATCACCGGACGACACGGCTCGGGCACCTACGTGGAAGCGGCGTTGCCCGCCGCGCCGCGCGCGGTCGTCGCGGCACCGGTCGGGGCGCGACGCTGGCTGAGTGGCGTGGTCCCCCCCGTGCAGTCGGCGTTGCCCGATGGCGACGATCCCTCCGGCATGATCTCCTTCCGGCCCGGTGTCCCGGCGCTCGATCTCCTGCCGACCGAGGTCTGGCGGCGCATCTGGCGGGTCGCCACCGACGCCCTCCCGCCGAATCGCTACACCGACCCGGCGGGCGATCCGGCCCTGCGCGAAGCGCTGGCCCGCTGGGTGGGGCGGACGCGCGGCGTCGCCTGCGGGCCGGACGACATCGTGATCACGACCGGGGCGGCGCAGGCGCTCGATCTGCTGGCCCGGGCGACGCTCGTGCCGGGCGCGGCGGTCGCGTTCGAGGAGCCGGGCTACTACGCGGGGCGGAACATCCTGCTGGCGCACGGCGCGCGGATCGTGCCGATCCCGGTCGATGCGGACGGCTTGCGGGTGGCGGAGTTGCCGACCGGCGCGGCCGCACCGCCGCTCGTCTGCGTGACGCCGTCGCACCAATATCCGCTCGGCGGGCGGCTGCCGGTGGCGCGGCGACTCGCGCTGCTGGACTGGGCACAGACGCACGATAGCCTGATCATCGAGGATGACTACGATAGCGAGTTCCGGTTCGATGCGCCCCCACTACCGGCCTTGCTTAGCCTCGATCGGGCGGGACAGGTGGCCTATATCGGCACTTTCGCCAAGTCGCTGACCCCCACGTTGCGGATCGGCTACGTCATCGCGCCGCCGCCATTGCGCGCCCGGTTGGTGGCGCTGAAGGGGATCCTCGATCGCCACACCTCCTGGCCGGTCCAGCGCGCCGTCCTGGCGCTGCTGGTCGATGGACACCTGGAACGGCACATCCGCCGCGCGCGCCGCCACTATGCCGAGAGTCGCGCGATCCTGCGTGCGGCATTGCGTCCGGCGATCGAGGGGCCGGATGCACCCGCGTGTCTCCTGGGGCTCGACGCCGGGCTGCACGCCTGCCTCGAACTCGCCGCGCCACGCCGCGCGGCGGAGGTCGCGGCACGGGCGCGGGCGCGCGGTGTCCACGTCGGCGTGCTCGACGCCTACTATCACGGCGCGCCGACGCGCGAGGGATTGATGCTGGGCTATGGCGGGCTGACCCACGAGCAGTTGGGCCGGGGCGGGGCGCTCCTCGCGGTGGCGATCGGGGCCGCCGACACCCGCCGCACGGATCATCGGCAACCGCATGCCCTCTGATTGCGCCGCGTAGGAGGGGCCGGATGCCAGGGATCCCCACCATCCCCCGGAGGCGGTCACAATCGCTGCCATGCGCGCACCACGGTTATTGATCCGATCCGGGCTATTTGCGGCAGTCCACGCCGCACGAAATTTCACCACCAGCGCCCAGCATCAGTCTCTGGATCAGCGACGGCACGTACCTCACCATTCAGTGGCATGGTCCCGATGTGGTGCACTGGCGTATCCGCGACACGTTTGGCTCGCCTCAGCCCCCGCGCGCTGGCGATCAGACTGGCCGCGTCACAAATCGTGCGCCGATCCGTTCTTGCTGACAGGAGGGTGTGCCGATGGGAAACGACCCGATCCTGGCACGAGCACGGCACGGCGATCGCCGTGCGCTGGAGGAACTTTGCCATCGCGAGTGGCGACCGGTCTACGCGCTGCTCTATGCGGCGGTGCAGGATCGGGCCGAGGCGCAGGATCTGACGCAAGAGGTCTTCCTGCGTGCGCTGGGGGCGCTGGGGCACTTCCGCGAGGGCGAGACCCCCTTTCGCGCCTTCCTGAAGGTGATCGCCCGCAATCTGCTACGGGATCGCTGGCGCGGGCGGCGGCCCGACCCGGTCGATCTCGCGCTGGTGCAGGAGTTGCCGTCCGACAATCCCGATCTTGCAGATGCACTGGTGGTGGAGGCCGAGCGCGCACATCTGCTATCGGCGCTTGGCACGCTCCCCGACGACTACCAGGCCGTCGTGCGCCTGCGCCTGCTCGAAGGGTACTCGGGTGCGGAGACGGCGATCATCCTCGGGCGTAGCCCGTCCGCCGCACGGCAGTTGTTGCACCGGGCGCTGGGGGCGCTCCGGTCGGCGCTACACCAGGAGTCGCGCGTATGAATACCGATGGGCGAGCCATGCCGGACCGCAGTCCCGCGCCCGAGGACGATCTGGACCGCTTTGTCGATACGCTGGTGGCGGGCCGGGGGATACCGCCGACGACGAACGACCCCGATCTCGCGGGCCTCTTCGCCGCCGCCCGGCGCGTGCGCGCCCTGCGCGAGTCGGAGTGGCCATCAGCGGATTTCCCGCTCGCGCTGGCGGCGCGTCTCGCCGCTGCCTTGCCGCCGGGAGCGTGCCGCGCGCCGTCCCCGCCGCGCGCACCGACGCCAATATCGCGCGTCGGTATGCCGTCACGCCCGAGAGAATCGGCGGAGCGCCTTGCCGCGCCACGCCGGGAGGGGCGAGGAGCTGGTGCGGCGCGACGCATCGCGGCCATTGCGCGCCGGGTGGCGTCCGTGGCCGCCGTGCTCGTGCTCCTGGTGGTCGGTGGCGGTGCGCTGGCGCTGGTCTTGCCGCGCGTACTGCACGGTGTCGCCGTGCCGCAGGGGACGCTCGTCGCCGCGCCGCCGTTCGGGCTCTACGTCAGCGACGCCTACGACGGCTCGGGGCTGGTACCGCTCGATCCGCGCACGCTGGCCGACCGCTCCGAGCGGCCGTTGCTCGGTCCCGACGTCACCCGTTCCAGCTCCTCCTCGATGGTCATCTCGCCCGATCGGAGCACCACCGCTGTCGTCGCCTACTCGTCGCCCTTCGATCCCTCGGGCGCCGGGATCACGATCCGTATCTTCGATGCGCGCACCGGTGCCGAGCGCGCCCGCTTCCACCCGCCCCTGCCGGTCATCATCGACGCCCTCACCGATGATGGCAGCCAGCTGGTCGGTCGCGACTGGCCACCGAAAGACCTCAACGTGCCGCGCCGCGTCCTCGACGCGACCGATGGGCGCTTGCTGGCGACGTTCCCGCCCCCCGACCCGGCGGCGACGTGCTGTCTCACCCGGTTACTGGGGGATCTCGCCGGTCGCCGCACCTACGGACTGCTTGTGCCCGGCTCCGACGGCCCCACCAGCGGGCCGCGCGTCCCCACCCTCGTCGCCTGGGATCCGCGCTCGGGGCGTGAGCTCGGGCGGCTGTCCCTCGACGGGGTGCTGGAGGGGTTCTGGCAGACCGACCGTATTGTCGATGGTCGCCCTGTCGGTGCCAGTCTGAACCCCGGCCTCGCGCTCAGCCCAGACGGGCGTCGCATCGCCGTGCTGAGCGCCCAGGAGGACACGATGACACTGATCGATGCCACGAACCTGCGCGTCATCTGGACCCGGACGGTGGCGAAACAGGGCGGCGGACTCGACTGGCTGGGGCTGGGGGCACGGTCGGCAGCGGCCAAGGGCGAGATGGAAGGGGCGAGCCGGACCCTCGTCTTCTCGGCGGACGGGCGGCGGCTCTACGCCTCCGGCTCGTCCACCCGGCTTGACGATCGCGACGAACCGGTGATCACGCCCCTCGATCTGCTCGCCATTGCCGCCGATGACAGCGGCGGCGGGCGGGTCGTCGCGGCGAGTTCCACGCACGACATCGTCAACTGGCTGCGCGTCTCCCCCGATGGCGCGGCGCTCTACGTGTGCGTGTCGCCAGGGGGCGGGGCATCGCCCTCCTTCGTCGTGCGCCGCCTCGACCCGACCACGCTGGCGACGCTCGCCGAGCGCACGTTTTCCACCTTGCCCCAGGTGTATTTCCTCGCGGCACCGTAGCGTGCGGCACCGCGCTGTATGCCGACACGCGGTAATGGTGCGGGCATGCGGCGCTACAGGGCCACGCGGAATGCTTGACCTCCTCTCGCCATCCCAGTCCCCGCAGGGGAGGTGCGCCCAAGCGGGGTCTTGGGGCTTCGGGGCCGCAGCCCGTAGCCGGGAGCGGCTGCCCTCCAGGGTACAGTGTGCTCTTCATGGGTAGCGGCTGCCCTCCGGGGTAGGGTGGTCCCGGTTCCCCGGCAGGTCAAGGAGATTGCGCGTGCTGTACGAAAACGGCCATGATAACGAAGGAGGGGCGGGACCATACGGTCCCGCCCCTCCTTCCTCGTACCAGGGTCAGCTTTTTAGGTTCGTATTGAAAAAGTTGACCGAGAGGGTGAAGGCGTCCTTCGACGCGGCGTCGTTGTACGCCTGGCCGGTGTCATTGTTGAAGGCGTGGTTGGCCCCCGGATAGATCTTCGAGGTGAATGACTTGTTGTACTGCTTCATCGCCGCCTCGATCGCCGGGATGTTCTGGTTGATGCGCGCGTCCTCACCACCATAGAACGCGAGGACCGGCCCGGCGATGTTCTGGACCGTATCGATCGGATCCGGCGGCGGGCCGTAGTAGGGGTTGGCCGCGACGATGTCGGTGCTCCGCGTGGCGAGCAGCCAGACCATGCCACCACCGAAACAGTAGCCGACGACGCCCGCCTTCGGGCCGGCGAACTTCGCCTGGGTCTTGAGGAAGGCGACCGCGCTGAGCATGTCCTGCACCAGCAGTTCGCGGTCGGCGCTCTGGCCGAGGATGTTCGGTATCTGCGCCGGATCGGCGATCTTGTCGGTGCCGACCTGGCGCGAGATCAGGTCCACCGCGAGGGCCACGAAGCCGGCCTTGGCGTAGCGCCGCGTGACATCCTTGATGTGCTCGGTCAGGCCGCGATTCTCGTGGATCACCAGGATGCTCGGGGCCTTGGTGGCGGCCTTGGGACTGGAGAGATAGCCGAGCAGCGTCACGCCGCCCTGACCGGGGAACTGCACCGCACCGGCATCGATCGCCGGATCGGTCGGCGGGATCGTGATCCCGCTCGGCGTGGCGACCGGCGAACCGGCGCGCGTGGCCGTCGCCGCCGCTGTCCCGGCGCGTGTCGCGGTGGCGATACTGGAGGTCGCGGCGCGCGTGGCCGTCGCCCCTGACGGTGCCGTGGAGGCGGTCGCCACGGCGGCTGTGGTCGTGGTCGCCCGCCCGGCGGTCGTCGCGGTCGCCGCCGTGGTCGCGGCGGCGGCGGAAGTCGCGGCGGCGGTCGGCGCGACCGCTGCCGTGGTGGGAGTCGCGGAGGCGCCGCACCCGGCGGCGAGCAGGATCGAGGCGGTCATCGGCACGCTGCCGGTGATAATCAGGACGCGCCGCATCATCTCGCGGCGAGAGATGTGATGCTCCTGGTACTCCTCGATCTCTTCTTCGATCAAGTACCGTTTCAGATAATCCATCCCGTGGCCGGATTTGCCGATGTTCACCAGATGTCCTCCTCTCCTAACACATCCCAATGGGTATGGGGCGACGGGGGCAAGGCTAGCCGCATCTCCTATAACGAACCGAACAACTGTGAGGTTCCCGCGCCGGAACAAACGGTAGCACTGACGGCTTTCTCACACCGCCCCCTTACCGTGCTCCGCATTTGCGTGACCACCGCCTCCTCCGTACAATCAAAGCACTGCTACTCGACGATATGGCTGCGGTCAGAGCGTTTCCGTAGCGTCGGTTCACCGAGGCGGTTGGGAGAGGGTCGGTATGCACGATAGGACCCCGCGCAGGCTCCCCGTTGGGGTGTGGCGTCGCCCGGTCGGCTTCTTCGTCGGCCCGCTCTGCGCGCTCCTCCTCACCCTCGGGATCGATCTCTTCGACCGGATGGTGTCGGCGACCCCCAACCCGAGCCTGATCTATACGTTCGTGATCCTGGCGTTCGCCTACGGGTGGGGTGGGCGGGTTGGCTTCGCCACCGCGACCGTGTCATTCTTCCTGGTCTGGTACACCTTCGTCGCGCCCGCGAATAGCTTTGCGCTGGCGATGCCGAGCGATTGGACCCGCTTATTCTTGATTGCCGCCACCTTCGCCGCGATGGCGCTCGTTGGCGACGCCTTCCGGCGCTTGCGTCGGGCGAACGCCCGGTTGAGCAGTACGGTCGAGCGCCTCGATGCGATCATCGACTCGATGGCCGATGGGGTGTTGGTCCTCGATCGGCAGGGCGGGTTGGTACAGGCCAATGAGGCGATGCGCCGACTCTATGGCGCCGACATCCCGGCGACGGTCGCCGAGCGCGCCGAGCGCTGGCACACGCGCAACGCCGATCATACGGCCCTGGTCGGTGGCGGGCCGACCATGATCGCGCTGGGCGGCACGGTCACCACCGAGCAGGCGATGTTGATCGATACGGCCGATGGGAATGAGCTGCCGATCAGTGTGAGTAGTGCGCCGGTTCGCAGTCGCGGCGGCGCGATCACCGGTGCGGTGATCGTCTGTCGCGATATGACCAAGATGCAGCGCTTACAGGAGGCGAAGGACGATTTCCTGTCGATCGCCTCGCACGAACTGAAGACACCGCTCACGTCGTTGCGGGGCTACACCCAACTCCTCCAGCAGCGCTTGTTGGGGCTCGGCCCCGCCGACGAGCGCGTCTTGCGCTACCTGACCACGATCGATAATCAGACGCGCCGCGTGGCCGACCTGGTCGACACCCTCCTCGATGTCTCGCGCCTCGATGCCGGGCGTTTGCAATTGCGCCACGATCTCTTCGACCTCGTCGCGCTGGTGCGCGAGGCGGCGGCGCAGATCGGCGAACTCTCCTCGCGCCACACCATCGTCGTCCAGGCCGAGGTACCCTCGCTCGTCGGCGATTGGGACCGCGATCGGGTGGAGCAGATCGTCGTCAATCTGCTGGCGAATGCGGTGCGGTACTCGCCCGCTGGCGGGGAAATCGGCGTCGCCGTGGCGGTCCGTCCGCGCACCGCCGCCGCTGCGGGCGAACAGGACGCGATCGTGCGCGTGGATGATGCGGGCGTGGGGATCGCGCAGGATCAACTGGAGCCGATCTTCGAGCGCTTCCATCGGGTCCACGAAGGGGCGTTGCACGGTTTTGCGGACGCGCAGCGCGGGATGGGCGTGGGCCTCTTCCTCTCGCGCGAACTTGCCCAACGTCACGGTGGGAAACTCTGGGCCGAATCGGCGGGGGAAGGGCGCGGGGCGACCTTTATCCTCACCCTCCCACAGGGCGGACTGCGTTCGTCGCGCACACGACCGCGCACGGGCGGCTGAGAACGCAAAGGCGGGGGCGATCACTCGGCCCCCGCCGATCGCTGGTACATTACCGGTGCTGGCGCTGTGACGCGCTAGACCGGGCGCTCGATCGTCGCGTCGGTGTGATCGCCGACGAGCCGATTCCACAACTCGTAGTCGGTGTCCTTCTTCGCGACGTAGCGATTCCCGCCTGTGGATTCTTGATTGCCAAGCGCCTTGAACGGCCCCGCCTTGCGATCGTTGAGATCGAGGTAGACGCTGCCCTGCTCGAGCTGTACGCCCGGCTCGAGCACCGCGATGCGGCTCAACTCGTCATTGGTGAGATCGGGTAATTGGCCGTGGAGTGCCTTATCCGCGTCCGCAGAGGTGCTCTCATCGGCGTGCCCGCGCAACCCCTGCGAGGCCGTCGAAGGGGCGATGTCCTCGGCGAACTCATCGGTCCGCTCCATCGGCTGCGCGTTCGTCAATTCTTCCTGCCGGACATTGTGTGTCTGCGCGTGGCGCACTTCCTTGCCGCCGATATCGGAAAAAGGCTGTCGCCCGTCGCCCGGGCTATTATCGCTGTTGCGTCCCTGTGGCATCTGTAACCCTCCACCCGAAGAATCATCGCCGTTCTGGCGTCGCGGGGCATCGATTGTCCCCGCCCTACATCGGTATCGGGCGCAAGGGCGGTGCCATCGGTGGGCTACCGGGCCACGAACACCACAGCCGCACACGATAGTCGGCGATCGGGGTGCCGGAAAAGCGCGGTCGCCCCATGCGGCCCACGATGGCGGTAGAATGGTCGTCTGGCGGGCCGTCGGCCCGCCCTGGCGTGGCGCAGACCGCTGTCTGCGCCCCAGCATCCGCGCCGTCAACATCGTATCGATCGGAGGCAATATGACCGACCCCCGCCACCGCAAGCTCGCCAGCGCGCTGATCCACTACGCGCTCGGCGTTCGCCCCGACGATCGGCTGCTGATCGTCACCGGCTCGCTCGCCACCCCGCTGCTACGCGAGGTCTATCGCGAGGCGCTGCATGCCGAGGCGTTCCCCGAGGTGCGGATCGAGATCGAGGAATTGGCGACGCTGGCGCTACGCGAAGGGAACGACGCGCAGCTTCGTCGCGTCTCGCCCGCACGTCTCTGGGAGGCGGAGAACTACGATGTGCTCCTACGGATCGGGGCGGCCGAGAATACGATGGCGCTGAGCGGGATCGCGCCCGAACGGTTGGCCTCGATGCAGCAGGGGCGGGCCGCGCTCAGTCAGCGCATGATGGCCCGCGCGGCGAGCGGGGAGTTGCGGCATACCGGCACCCTCTTCCCCACGCAGGCGTACGCGCAGCAGGCGGGGATGCCGCTCGCCGACTATGAGGACTTCGTCTATGGTGCCTGCCTGCCCGATCGCGACGACCCCGCCGCCGCGTGGCAGGCGCTCTCCGACGAGTGGCAGCGGATCACCGATTTCCTGGCAACTCGCGACGAGATCCACATCGTCGCGCCTGGCACCGACCTGACCTATCGGGTCGGCGGACGGACCTGGATCAATTCGAGCGGCTCGAACGCGACCGGCTCGCGCAACTTCCCGAGCGGCGAGGTCTACACCGGACCGCACGAGCGCTCGGCGAATGGCACGGTGCGCTTCACCTATCCGGCGGTCTACATGGGGAACATCGTCGAGGATGTGCGGCTGACCTTCGAGGACGGGCGAGTGGTCGCGGCGACGGCGGCGCGCGGGCAGGCGTTGCTGGAGGCAACCCTCGACACCGACGAAGGGGCGCGCCGCCTCGGCGAGGTTGCGTTCGGGCTCAACGAGACGATCTCACGCTTCACCAGTAACATCCTCTTCGACGAGAAGATCGGCGGCACGATGCACCTCGCGCTCGGCCAGTCGTACCCCAACAGCGGCGGGGTCAACCGCTCGGCGATCCACTGGGACCTGATCTGCGACCTGCGCGAGGGCGAGGTCTACGCCGATGGGGAGCGCTGCTACGCGGGAGGGCGCTTCACGATCTGACGCAACTACCGACGCTGCCACGAGGCGCGGTTCCCTGGATAAGGGGGTCGTGCCTCGTGCGGCGCTCATTCGTCATGCACATGAGATAGTAGCGGCACCGCAATTATGGCGTGGCGCTTATTTGTGCTGGTAGATCGCCACCGTCCCACCGGGGCTGGTGTAGACCCGTTGCATCATGGTATCGAACTTGGCGAGGCCCGCTGCGGGGTACGCGCCGCCCGCCTGACAGTCCGCGCCGATCCCGCCCTGCTTGTAGCCGTTGCGCTCGAAGACGCCGACATAAACGTAGGCGATGTTGTAGCGATCGAGGAGGGCGCTCGCCTCGACCGGATCGGTCGTGCTGTAGAGGCGGTTGACGTCCGCGCCGCGCGTGCCGAGCGCGGCCAGCAGATCGGGCGAGCCGCCGCGCCACTGCGACTCGTGCCCGCCCCAGCCGAGCGGGGTGCTGACCCCCGCGAAAGTGGAGACGCGATCTTGCGGCATCCCGATCAGTTCGCCGTAGGAACAGCCGGGCGCTTCCGCCACCACGGACCCCGCCGGGACATTCTGACCGACCCAGGTGATCCCCGCATATTCATCCGGCACGGCGGCGCGCACGAATGACAGGCCGTCGAGATCGGACGCGACCTTAAAACTCTCCGTGCGCGCGCGCGCGCTGGCGAGCGGGTAGGCGACCGTGGCGAGGAGGAGCAACGCGATCGCGCCGCTCGCCGGGATCCGCCACTGCTCGATGCGCGGCAGGGGGAACGGACGCAACGTCAGCACGCGCACGATCGCGTACCCCGCGCCGACCGCCAGCAGGGTCCACGCCTGATAGTAGACCTTGAAGACGGTGTTCATGCGATTGCTGAAGACATCCTGGATGAAGAAGATCTCGGTCAGGATCACGAGCGCGAAGGCCGCCGCGAAGAGCCCGACGACGAAAAGATCGGTCCGTTCCCGGCCGGCTTTGGGCGCGGCACACGCGCGTTGTTGCCGCACGATCGCGCCCGCGAGCAGCAAGGGTGTCCCGCCGAGGAAGAGGACCGGCATGCGGATGATCGTCGCGCAGAGGGCGAGGGCGACCACGATCAGCAGGGGGCGGGTGTGGTCGCGCGCACCCTCGTCGCGTCCCGCGTGCCAGCGCCAGGCGAGGAAGATCACCCCGACGACCCACGGGAGGAGATAGACGGTGAAGAACTGATCGATCGGGGTCTTGTTCCAGATCACGACGCCGAGGATCGTGGCGATCTTCGGGATCAGCGGCAGCGAAGCCAACGGCTCGGGTAGGGGGAGATCGCGCCCGCCGACGAGCGAGGTGAAGTTGCGGTAGAAGGGGAGATAGAGGGCGACGGTGGCGACGGCGAAGCCCACCAGCGCCGCGAGCGCAGCGCGCCCGACCCGCCGTCCGGCCAGATAGAATGGCACCGCGCTCGCCGCGACGTAGAGGACCGCATAAGTCGGCAGATCCCAGCTGTTGAGCGCGTAGAGACCGCCGATGGTCAGCGCCGCGACCGCGATTCGCCAGGCATTGCGCGGCGCGAAGCGCTCGCCGTGCGCGCCGAAGAGCGGGGCGAGGAAGGTGTCCAGGGCCAGTCCCAGCGCCAGCAGTGTGTAGGGCAGCGCCAAGACGTGCGCGTGGAGATCGCCGAGGATGAAGCTGAAGAAGGGGAACTCGGTGATCGTCGGCGACGGCCCGGCGTTGGCCCCGTAGAGCGCGGCGGGGAAGCCGGTATCGACCACCACGCGCGAGGCGTTCCAGCCGAGCCCGCCCCACCACCAGGTCTCGATCGCCGTGCCGCCGTTCGCCAGGATGTCGCGCGCGGCGTACATGTTCCCGGCGAAGACGAGCAGATAGCCGCCGATCGTGCCGATGGCGAGGGTGCTCGCACGCGGCAGGCGGCGCTCGCCGTCGCGCGCGACCGCCACCAGGTTTGCGACGAGGCCCGCGCCGCCGCTGAAGGCCATCGCGAAGAGCGTCGCCAGCCCCAGATTGAAGGCCAGCGTCGCCGTGATCCCGGTCAGCTTGGCGAGCGCGGCGACGAGGACGAAGCCGAGATAGTAGTAGTTGATGCCGTAACCGCTCAGCCACGGATCGCGCGGCGGCAGGACGTTGTCGCGCGTCGCTGCGGAGAGGAAGCCCATCTCCATCGGCTTCTCGGTGCCGAGCACCTGCGGGTTGAAGCTGCGGAGCCAGAGGTAGAAGACGAAGGTTGCAATGAAGATGACCTCGGTTAGCACGACATAACGCCACGCGCCGCGCAGGAATGCGACGATGCCGGTCGGCGTTTCGTCGGCATCGGCGGATGCAACCGTGGCGGGGCGGCGCAGGGCCAGCGCCCAGCCGAGCGCGGTCAGCAGCACGCCAGCGACGATCAGTGCCGGTGGGGCGAAGATCGGCAGGCCGGCCGAGGCGAGGAACCAGACCGGGAAGACGAGCAGCAGGAGCGCGAAGGGCTTGACGAGGGTCAGGCCGCGATCGCGCAGGCCGGGCAGCGCGAGGTAGAGGAGCGGGAAGAGCCCCCAGCCGATCATTTCGAGGGCCAGGAGCCAGCGGACGATCGTGCCAAGGTCGCTCATGGTGTCGTCTCACCCCCGCTGGCCGTTGTCGTTCCCTGGGCGCCGACCGGTGCCGGTTGTCCCGCCGCGCTCCCGGAGGAGTACGCCGCCGGCAGGACGCGATAGACGATCGTCGCGCCCGACTGGAACGCCGGGGTGAGGTAGCGCCCGTTCAGCCCTTCCAGGGTGCTCAATCCCGCCTTGGAGGCGTAGGGGTCGGAGCAGTCCGGGGCATCCTTGGGCGGGACCATGTACCAGCCGCGCTCGATCGCGCCGACGACCACGTAGGAGACGTGGTAACGCTGGAGGATCGCCAGCTTCCTGGTCTCGTCGGCGCTGGTGTAGAGGGTTCGCACATCGTCCATGCGCCGCTGGATCCCGTCGGCGGGGCGCTGCTGATACTCGTGCCGATCCCACCCGAGGATCGCCGGGAGCCCGGTGTTGATGGCGAAGCGCGAGCCGTCGCCGCGATAGGGGCCGATCGCCGCTTCGGCGATCACCGGCGCGCCGCTCACCGTGGCGTTGAACCACTCGATCGCCGCGTAGTCGTCGGCCAGCGCGAGGCTACCGCCGCACTGATCGTTCGGGTACTCGTTGGAGACGGTGCCGTACTCCATGTAGCGGTAGCCGTCGAGGGTCGGGCCGGAGCCGGGCGGCGGATCGTAGCGCACCACCTCGCGCAGCGGCGTGGCGACGACCGGGTAGACGAGCGACGCGCCGAGGAGGATCGCCAGCAGGATCGCCAGCGTGCCCCCGAACGCCGCCGCATTGAGCCGCCGTTCGCCGCGCTTCAGGCGGCGGAACGGGGCGAGCGACCAGCGCGGTGCGCGCACCCAGAGCCAGGCCAGCGCCCCGACCCCGCCGAGCGCGAAGAGGGTCCAGCCCTGCATGTAGAACTTGAAGACCGTATTCATCCGCTCGAAGTCGCTGCCTTGCAGGTCGTCCGCGACGAAGACGAGCTCCGGGCCGAGGCTGACGCCGACCGCCGCGATCAGCAGCGCCAGCGGCAGTTGCAGCGCCGTCTCGCCCCAGGCGACGACCCAGAGGGTGAGCAGCAGGACGAGGAGGAAGGTCAGCACGGCGGGGGTGATGTCGCTGATGACCGTCCCGGCGGCGGGCGGGTAGCCGCCGCCGAAGAGCCGCGTGTTCGCGGCGATCCAGGCGGTCAGCGAGGTGACGCGCAGCGCGATCAACGTGCCGAGGCAGGCGAGCAGGATGCCGCCGAACATGATCGTGCGGGCGCGCTGGCGCGGCAGGTAGTGGGCGAAGCCGCCGACGATCGCGACCGCGACGATCGCCGCGTAGAAGCCGAAGTGATCGAGGTACTGCCCGAGCGGGGTCGGTACGCGCGTCCGCGCCACCTTGCCGACGAGCGCCTGGAAGTGCGTGAAGAATGGCGCATAGAGGAGGAGGGCGAGCCCGCCGGTCAGGGCGGTCGCGACCGCCGCCAGCCCGAATTGCCGCGCGATCGCGCCGAGGTCGCGCCCGTCGGTTTGTCGTCGTAGGGCGTGGAAGAGGCACGCGCCGGTGACAAGCAGATAGGTTGGCACGTCCCAGGAGTTGGTGCAGGCGAGCGCCCCGAGGGTCACGGCCAGCAGGGCGAGTGCGGGGAGCATATTCCGCAGGATCAGGAGTTGCGCGTGCGGGCCGTTGCCGACGTGCGCGAGCCCCTGCCCGACCAGGGCGATGCCGATACCGATCGCGAGGATCGTGTAGGGCAGGGCCAGGACGTGCGCGTGGAGATCGGCGTAGAGGAGCGAGAAGAAGGGGAACTCGGTGATCGCGCCATCGATCGTGCGGCTGCCACCCCAGACGAAGTTGTCGAAGACGAACGGCGGGGTGTTCGGGTCGCGGAGCCGTCCGATGACCCGCGCCGCGCCATCGAGGTTGCCCATGCCGATCACGAAGAGCGCGCCGAGCGCCGCGAAGGCGAGCGGGGCGCGTCCGGTGCGCTGGCGCCCGAGCACGAGCGCCGCCACCGCCCCGGCCACGCTCGCCGCCGCCGTGGCGATCAGCCCGGCCACCAGCGCCAACCCGAGGTTGAACGCGATCTCGACCGGGATGCCGGTCAGCTTGATCAGCGTGGCGATCAGGTACTGCCCGTAATAGTAGTAATTGATCGTGCCATCGGCGTACCACGGATCGAGCGGCGGGAAGGTGGCGCTGCGGAGGATCCCGTTGAGGTGGGTCAGCTCCATCGGCTTCTCGCCGCCCCAGATCGGGTGCCAGAGGTCGGGCGTGTGCAGGCGCAGCAGCAGGAAGAAGCCGCCGAAGAGGAGGAACAGCCCTTCCGAGAGGAGGATCGCCGGGAGTGCGCCGCGCACTGTCGCCCGGTAGTCCGCGCGCCAGCGTACGGTGGCACCGAGGGCGAGGAGCGCGCCCGCCGCCAGCGTGAGCAGCAGGGCGGTGCGGTCGAACTGCGCCAGCTTCGTGCTCGCCAGCAGCCAGACCGGATAGGCCAGCAACAACCAGCCGATCAGCTTGCTGAGACCCCAGCCGCGATCGGGGAAGCGCGCGCAGAGGGCGAAGGTCAGCGGCAGCGCCAGCAGGCCCAGGATCTCGATCGTCAGGAGCCAGAGGAGGGTGGCGACGACGCCGTTGCCGGTCAGGGCGCGGTCCCAGACGTAATTCGCCGTCACCGGCAGGCGGTCGACGAGCTGGCTCAGCAAGAGCGGTTTCGCGGCGTCCCCTTGCGGGTAGCGCGTGGGGGAGAGGGGCCGATCGAGCGCGGGCGCGAAGAGGGCGCGCAATTCCTCCTCGCTCAACTGGCGCTCTTTCTTGAAGATCAGCACGCGTGGGTGGTCGTAGACGGTGAAGCTCTCGTCCATGAAGCCGTCATCGAACTGGAACGGCCCGAGCGTCGGCAACGAGGGCTGATCGTAGACGAGGGTGTAGCCGAGTCGCCCGGCGAAGAGGAGTTCGAAGAACTGTTGCTGGACCGGGGAGCGCCACGGCGTCTTCGGGATCGAGCCGTAGATACGGTTGGTCGCCTCCACCAGGTAATCGGTGTCGTTGATCTTGCCGATCAGATAGGAGAGGGTGGCGGCATTGTTCGGTCGGCAGAGATTCGGCGCAGGGGTCTGCCCGTTCGAGCGGTCGCAGGCCGGGGTGTCGTTGTAGAAGTCGAACGAGATCGCCCGATAGCCGTAGTAGCCGATGTCGCGCCCGCCGGGCAGCGGCAGGGGCAGGTTACGATCCCAGTATTCCGCCGAGAGGGACGAATCCTTCGGCACGTTGTCGTAGACCCACCGCGAGGCGGCGATCTGCGAATTGGGGCGGTGATAGATCGCCGAGAAGGCGAAGGTGGTCAGGAAGGTGCCGAGCAGCACGACCCCGGCGAGCGCGGTCGCGCCCCAGACGCGCCACGTGGGGAGGCGGCGGGGGACGGCGCGCAACGCGCGGGCGGCACCGCGTCGGGCGAACGCGCCCGCGCCGAGATCGAGGAGTAATTTCGCCCCGTAGGCGCAGAAGACCGGCACGACCGGCAGCAGGTAACGCGGGAACTTCGCCTCGTTCAGCGCCAGCAGGAAGAGGTAGGGGACGACCCAGGCGAGCAACACGAGTTCGAGCGGGTCACGCCGTCGAGCCGCGCGCCAGAGCGCCCAGGCGAAGCCGACGATCGCGGTGATACCGAGGAGCGGCCCGAGTTCCCACCCGACGAGATTCTTGGCCTGATAGATCAGCGGCAGGGTGCCGATGTACTGGCGCGTGTAGGGCACATCGAGCTTGCCGCCGATGATCGCGCTCTGCTCGCTGATATCGCGGATGTAGATGCTCGGATTGAGGATCGCGTAGGGCTCGAAGATGAGGAAGGCGACGAACGCGGCCGCCCCCGCGATCAGCAGGCCGCGCGCGAAGCGGGGCAGGATCTCGCCGAGGGTCGGCGGCAGGAGCAGCGTCTCCTCCTCCTCATCGGCGTGGGCCGCGCGCGCCGCGAGTTGCCGGACGATGTCGAGCCGTGCCCCCTGCCAGGCCGCCATCGCGAGCGGCAGCGCGAGGATCACGACCGTAGCCTTGGTCGCCACCGCGCAGCCGCTCAGGAAACCGGCGATGATGAACGAGCGGCGATCGCCCCGTTTCGTGGCGACGAGCATCGCCCAGAGCGCGGCGGTGACGAACATCGCCGTCCAGGTGTCCATGACGAAGAAGTGGGCCAGCTGGACGTGCATCGTCGCCACGGAGACGCAGGCGGCGGCGAAGAGCCCCGCCGCCGTGCCGTAGAGTCGCCGCGCGAGGCCGAAGGTGAGGACGACGGTGCTCAGATCGACGATGCCGGTGAGGACACGCCCGACACGGAAGATCGACCAGAACTCGTTCCAGTTCTGCGCGGTGACCTTCCCCCAGATCGAGGCGATGAGGTCGGTGGCGAAGAGGGGCAGGCTCCCGTAGGCGAACGGGCGCGGACGTGGCGCGACCCCCGAGTTGGGGTCGTAGGCGCGCGGATCGACCGAGCGGGGGTTCAGTGGGCTACGATCGGGGTTGAACAGGAGGCTGAGGTCGGGGGCGTGGATGCGGTTGGCGATCACGTCGGTGACGTGCAACTCGTCCGGGTGCAGCAGCATCCCGTCATCCCAATCCAGCCCCTGGAAGCGGAAGAAAGCCCCGACGATGAGGATCAGGCCCAGCAGGATCGCCGGGAGGGGCGAGCGCCGCGCCACACGCTGTGGGGCCGGTGTCGCTGCTTCGGCTGCGACCGGGGCTGGTGGTTCGTGTATCGCCATACCGCCAATTCTACCAATTTTGCGATCCCCCCTACCATCTGCCTGACGGTACTATCGGGGGATTTCCCCGGGTCGGGTGAGAACCATGCCAGATAGGAGCGCGCACTTGCCCCATTGTAACGCGCGGCCAGGGGGAAACGTCGCAGGCGCGGGGATCGTGGCTGGCGTACAATGCGCCGATGTCACGCGGGGTGGTGGCGACGGCACCATGAAAGAGGGGGGCATACGGTCGATGGCACACAAGATTCTGATGAACTCGGTGCGCGTCAGCGGGCGTGAGGACTTTGTGCGGACCTTTTTGCGCGAGCGTGGTTGCGAGCTGATCGAGCACGACCATAGCCAGCTGCTCGAACGGGCGGAGGTGCTGCGCCTGATCGGCGATGCGAGCGGCTATCTGGCCTCGCTCGATCGGGTGAACGCGGAGTTCTACGACGCCGCGCCCATGCTGCGCGTCGTCAGCGCACAGGGGGTTGGCTACGATCACATCGATGTCGAGGAGGCGACGCGGCGCGGGGTGGCGGTCTGCACCTGTGCGGGGGGGAATAATCGGTCGGTCGCCGAACTCGCCTTCGCGATGATCCTGGGGCTGGCGCGGCAGGTCCGCGCGGTCGATGCCGGGGTGCGAGACGGCGAGTGGCCGCGCCTCGTCGGGACGGAGCTGTGGGGCAAGACGATCGGGATCGTCGGCCTGGGGCGTGTCGGCAAGAGCACGGCGCTGATCGCGCGCGGCTTCGGCATGCGGATCCTGGCGACCGACGTGAAGTGGGATATTACGTTCGCCGATCAGCATGGCATCAGCTATGTGCCGCTGCCGCGCCTCCTCGCGGAGTCCGATTTCCTCTCGCTCCACTGCCCGTTGACGCCACAGACGCGCGGGATGATCGACGAGGCGGCGATTGAGCAGATGAAGCCGACCGCCTTCCTGATCAATACCGCGCGCGGACCGATCGTCAAGGAGGCGGCGCTGGTCGGCGCGTTGCGCGAGCGGATGATCGCGGGGGCCGGGCTCGATGTCTTCGAGGTCGAGCCGCACCCGGCGAATCCTTATCGCGATCTCCCGAATACGATCATGACCTCCCACCTCGGCGGCGCGACGCACGAGTCCGATGCGCGGACGTTGGAACTGGCGCTGCTGAACATCACGCAGGTGCTCCTCGGCGGCGAGCCGGTCCATCGCGTGAACTGAGCCGCGTCCCATTTTTCGAGGATCGCGGTACAGGGCCGCGCCACCGTACAGCGGTGACGCGGCCTTGGCCGTATTTCACTCCGCCTACTCGCCCACGCGCCCATGAATAGAGTACACTTGTTCCCGATCAGGTTGGCGATGCCAGCCGGTTTGCGTTGTGCATCAGAGAGAAGGGACCAGATGGACGAGCGCGAGATCGAAATCACCGAGGCGATGCTGCAACGACTCCTGCAAGCGTTCCGGCGCGGGCTGAAGCCGCAGACGCTGGATGAGTTGACCGAGCTTCTGCGGCAGGGGTAAATCTGCGCCTGTCTCGTCGAGGTTGTGCGGTCGCGATACGCCATCGATGACAGCAACGGGCGCGCGGATGTTCGAGCATCCGCATAGTGGGTACGAGGGACGCTTAGCGGAAGGGCGACGGAGCGCATGCAGGCCACCCAGTCGAAGCTGACCTACGCTGGTTCGAACGAAGAACAGCAAATTGCGGAGCAGGTCTTCACGCAGGCCCGCTTCCATGGACGATACTTCTCGGCGGTCGCACCGATCGCCTTGCGGCGCGAAGGCTTACTCGCCTTTCTCGCGTCGCAGCACAAGGATGTCGATGCGGCAGCCCTCGCGAAGCGGCTCGACGCGGCGATGACCAAGAATACGGCGATCTTCGCGCGTGCGGAGACCGATGATGGCGTCGTAACCTTCATCACCACGACGTTGGGGACACCGCCGGTCGAGCAGGTCGAGGATCTCGGACACACCTTGCGGAAGCGCTTCATGGACCCGGTCGCGGCCCCGCCGCCGCCGCCTGTCGCGCCGAAGAAGCCGGCCCCGATGATTGCCGAAGGGTGGTCGCAGCGTCCGGTCTTCACCGACCTCACCGACGATCTCGATGGCCCGGACGCGGCGCAGGACGCCGTAGCCGAGATCGAGGCCGCGCCGACCGCTACGCCGGGTATCCCCGCGCTGGAGCCGACGGTGACGCCAACCGGTGGCGCAGACGTGCTGGTGGCCGCGACCCCGCTGCCCGCCGAGTCGGTCGCCCCGGCACCGTCCCCGGCCCACGACGTGCCGCTCGCGGCCCCGGCGGCCCCGGCGGCCCCGGTCGAGGCGGCGCTCTCCGCGCAGCCAATGGAAGCCGTGCGTGCCGCGCTGGCCGCGCGATTGGCGACCGACGACCGCTTCGTGGAATTCGGCGATCGCTTCTTCCCGGAGGACATGGTCGATCGCTACAGCCGTGGCGATCTGCGCCGCATCCGCGAGTACATCGTCGAGACGAACGAGCCGCTCTCCGACGAGCAACTCTTGCAGGGGCTCTTCAATCGGCGCACAAACGACCCCTCATACGATTCGGCGCGCTTCTCGATCAACTACCGGCTCTCGCGCGAGAAGCGGGAGTTCGAGTTCGTCGGCACGCGCGACGCCCGCCTCTGGTCGACGGTCGGCCTTGCGCCGCTCGGGACGACCCTCCGCAAGGCGAGCGAGCTTGGCACCGACTATCGCTACTTGCTCGATGAGCCCGCCGTAGAGGCCGGTGCAACGGTGACGCACGTCGTGACCTTCTTCGAGTGGGCGTACGGCCTGCTGCCGCTCGATGGGACACTGGCCGGGTTCTTCCCGGCGGAATATCTCGAGGATCAGAAGACGGCGACGATCCGCTTCGAGGTGCCGCAGCTGTATGCCACCTTCCTGGCGGAGTTGCGTTACCCGACCGGCAGCCGCGGCGGTTACCTGGCCGGCTTCGACGAGTTCTACCGCGAGAACGTCCTGCCCGGTACGGTGCTCACGATCGAGCGGACGCCGAATAACAACGGGCAGTTCATCATCCGTTACGGCGCTGTCCCGGCCCGCGAGGAGCGCACGTTGCAAATCGACGAGCGCCGCAACCGCTACGTCTTCCGCCCGCAGCAGATCACGACCGAGGTCGATGCGGGCTGGCTGCTGAGCGAGGGGCGTTACCCCAACCTCAACAACGTCAAGCCACTCGATGACAAGGAGCGTCGGCGTGCCGATGTGGTGGTCGGGGCCGCCTTCGAGCGCGCGGCGGAGAACGTCGGCACCAAGGGCGAGCCGCGGTACTGGTCGGCCCCCGAAGAGTTGCTGCCGGTCGTCAACATCGAGCGCCCCTTCAGCCTGCGCGCCCTGCGCGAGGTGATGGAGTCGCCGCAGTACCCGCAATTCGTCGCGGACGCGGATACGCCCGGCGCGTTCTTCTACGAGCCCCCGGTGAAGGAGAAGGCGGCGAGCGGCAGCAAGAAGCGCTCCGCCCGCAACCAGGAAGAGGAATTGGACGAGGACGAGGAGTTCTAGGACCATCCCGGCGCGGGATTCGGCCTCCTTCCCGGCTCGCGTGCGGCTGTCGGCCTTTCGGGGTCGACAGCCGTCTTGCGTAGACAAGGCCCCGCTGTGCGGGGCGAGGACAGAGCAAACAGATGGTAGACAAAGACGATGCGTTGACGCCGCGCCCCGAATTGAGCGTGGAAGAGTTCGCCGAGCGGGTCGCAAGCCTCGGCGAGGCGACGGTGACCGACGTGACGATCTTCTCCGATCTCGACCGCGCCAAGCTGTCGGTCATCCGCCGCGCCTGGCCGCGCCTGCCGCTCGAGACGCGGCGGCAGCTGGTCACGCTGATGAACGAGCTTGGCGAGGAGAACATCGAATACACCTTCAGCCGGGTGCTGAAGGTGGCCCTGCGCGATGCCGATCCCGCCATCCGCACCCAGGCGATCACCGGCCTCTGGGAGGACGACAGCGAGGACATCCTGGGGTATCTGATCGAGGAGGGGGTCACCGACCCCGATCGAATCGTGCGCGAGGAGGCGACCCGCGCGATCGGGCGCTTCGCGCAACTGCTGGCGGAGGAGGAGTTGTCGCCGCGCTGGTTCACGCCGCTGCGCGCGAAGCTGCTGGAACTGGTGCGCGGGCAGGATTCGACCGAGGTGCGGCGTCGGGCGCTCGAAGCGCTCGCGGTGTACACCGATGATCCCGACGTCACGACCGAGATCAAGCGCGCATACGAGTCCGACGATGAGCAACTGCGCGAGAGCGCCCTCTACGCGATGGGCCGGAACCTCGACGAAAACTGGCTGCCCACGATCCTCGAAGAGATGAACAACGAGGAGGCGGGGTTGCGCTACGAGGCGACCCGTGCGAGCGGCGAGTTCGGCGACCGGCGCGCGGTGCCGCAGCTGATCGAACTCCTCGGCGACGACGATCGCGAGGTGCAACTGGCGGCGGTCGCGGCCCTGGGGCGGATCGGCGGCGACGCCTCGATCCGCATCTTGAAGCGCCTCGCCGGGACCAAGGACGAGATCGTCCGCGAGGCGGCGGAAGAAGCGCTGGACGAAGCCTCGTTCATGACCAATCCGATCGGGGTCGGCAATCGGCTCGATCGCGGGCGGGCGGGCGAGTAAGGGCGGGTCGGCGGTCGGCGGCCGGTAGCTGGGCGAGCCTGCAAAGGCTCGCCCAGGCGCCTTTCGATCGGCGATAATGACGCCGTTGGACGAGAACGGAGTGACCGACGGGTGCGGCGGTGCCGTGCGCGTCGGCTGAGAGAGGGCGGCGATGACGGCGACGGCTGGGGTCCAGGATCTGTTCAGCGTGCGCGGGCGCAATGCGAACGAGGCGCGCGAGCGCGGCGGTGGTCCGGGGATGATCTCGTTCACCGCCGGCTTCCCGGACCCCGTACACCTCCCCTACGAAGGGGTCGCGGAGGCGACCGGGCGCCTGATGAGCACGCACGGACAGGGGCCGTTGCAGTATGGCACCGTGCGCGGCTACACCGGCCTGCTCGACCTGCTGATCGAGAAGCTCGGGCGTGACCAGAAGATCGCCTGCACGCAGGAGAATCTGCTCCTGACCTCCGGCGGCTCCCAGGCGCTGGCCCTGCTGATCGATCTCTTCCTCGATCCGGGCGACACCATCCTCAGCGAGGCCCCGACCTGGAGCGGAGCGGTGCGCGCGTTCGCCAATGTCGGCGTCAACGTGGAAGGGATCCCGCTGGACGACGATGGGGCACGGGTCGATGTGCTGGAGGAGAAGCTGCGCGATCTGCGTGCGCGCGGCATCGCCCCCAAAGCCTTCTACATGATCCCGAACTTCCAGAATCCGGGCGGCATGACGACGAGCCTCGAACGGCGTCGCCGGATCGTGGAGCTGGCGCGCGAATACAACTTCGTGATCTTCGAGGACGATGCGTACTTCGATCTCCGCTTCGAGGGGGAAACGCTGCCGACGCTCTACGCGTTGTCGGGCGGTTCGCACGTCGCCTACTTCGGCACCTTCTCCAAGATCGTCGCGGCGGGGATGCGGATCGGCTGGCTGGTGGCGGACCAGGCGCTGATCGATCGCCTCAGCGTGCTGAAGGTCGATGGCGGCAGCCCGTTCGCCGCGCACATCGCCTACGAGTACTGCAAGGATGGGGTGCTGGAAGCGCGGGTGCAGGAGCTGATCACTCTCTATCGCCACCGGCGCGACCTGATGCTCGGCGAGCTGAACGAGCGGATGCCGGAGGGGATCACGTGGCGGGTGCCCGAGGGCGGCTTCTTCATCTGGCTCGATCTCCCCGAGGGGCTCGATTCGACGCGCATCCTGGCGGCCTGCCGCGAGCGCAGCGTCGAGTTCCTCCCCGGCACCGCCTGTTTCTTCCACGGCGAAGGGCAGCGCAATATCCGCCTCTCGTTCAGCTACGCGGACGACGAGCAGACGGTGCGCGGGATGCAGACCTTGTGTGAGGTCATCGGCGCGCAACTCACCGCGTAGGGATGCGGCGCGGGCTGGGGCGGTGGCGGGCGCGGAACGTCCGCCGCCGCCCTTTTCGTCGCCCCGCGCCTGTCCAACGAGGGCGGGCGCGTGGTATCGTTCGCTCTGCAATGGTCGATGAACGGGTGCGGCGCGGCGGGCCTGGCCGTGTATGGGCCTGTTCCGCGCACGAACGGCGTGGGGCGCGCGGCGCGCCGCCGCACCGGACGAAGGTAGAAGACTCTTGGGCATGACGATAGCCGCGTTGCTCGCCGCCACGCCCGCGCTGCACGAGGTGGCGCGGGCGCTCGGCGACGCGACGGTGCCGGTGAGCGAGATCACCTACGACTCGCGCACGGCGGGGCCGGGGAGCCTCTTCGTGGCCCTGCGCGGCGCGGCGTTCGACGGACACCGCTACATCGGGACGGCGCTGGAACGCGGCGCGGCGGCGATCCTGGCCGAGGAGCCGGTCACCGATCCGCGTGCGCGCTGCGTCGTGATCGTCCCGGATAGCCGCGCCGCGCTGGCGCAGGTCGCGGCGACCTTCTATAGGAACCCCTCGCACGAACTCGGGCTGATCGGCGTCACCGGCACGAAGGGGAAGACGACGACCAGCTTCCTGATCGAGGCGATCCTCGGGCAGGCGGCGCAGACCGGCCTGATCGGCACGGTCGATCTGAAAGTGGGGCCGCGTCGCTGGCGCAACCCGATCCATCAGACGACGCCCGAATCGCTCGACGTGCAGCGCCTCTTGCGCGAGATGGTCGCCGAACGGGTGGAGTGGGCGATCCTGGAGACATCATCGCACGCGCTGGTCAATCACCGGGTCGAGCGCTGCGCCTACGACATCGCCGTGATCACCAACGTCACGCACGAGCACCTCGACTTTCACGGCACCTACGAGAATTATCTGGCCGCGAAGGGCGAGCTGCTGGCGCGGATTGCGCCGCCCGCGACGAAAGGCGGGCGCTGGCCGCGCGGCGCGATCATCAATCGCGACGATCCGGGCGCGGCCGCGCTCCTGGGCCGGGCGGTCGGTGCGCCGGAATGGACCTACGGCCTGAGCGCCGAGGCGGACATCCGCGCCACCGCGATCGCCGCGAGCGAGGCGGGGCTCGCCTTCCTGCTCACCTCGCCGTGGGGGACGTGTCGGATCGAGACCCCGCTGCTCGGGCGTTTCAATGTCTACAACGCCCTGGCGGCGGCGGGGGCCTGCCTGCTCGCCGGATTGTCGCCCGCGACCGTCGCGCGCGGCCTGGCGGGGTTCGCTGGCGTGCCGGGGCGGGTGCAGCGGATCGAGGCGGGGCAGCCGTTCCTGACGGTGGTCGATTTCGCGCACAACGCCGATTCGTTGGAGCAGATCCTGACGCTGCTGCGCGGCGTGACGACCGGGAAACTCGTCGCGGTCTTCGGCAGCGCCGGGGAGCGCGATGTCACGAAGCGCGCGCAGATGGGCGCGGTCTGCGCCCGCCTCGCCGATGCGGCGATCTTCACCGACGAGGATCCGCGCGGCGAGGACTCGCTGGCGATCCTGGCGGAGATCGCGGCGGGTGCGGACGGTGCGGGGTGGCAGGCGGATCGGGAGTACGCCTGCGTGCCCGATCGCCGCGCGGCGATCGGGCGGGCGATCGCGGCGGCCGCGCCGGGCGACACGATCCTCCTGGCGGGCAAGGGACACGAGAATACGATGGTCTACGCCGATCGCACGATCCCCTGGGACGAGGCGGCGGAGGCGTGGCGGGCATTGGCGGCGGCCGGTTATGGTGGGGGCGAGCATGAGTGAGCGGGCAATTCGGGGGACGATGGTGCCGACAAGACGCGCGCCGCGCCGCTGGCACGCGCTGAGCCTGGCGCTGCTCGCCGTGCTGCTCGTCGCCTGCGGGCAGCCGATCGCGGCACCTTCAGCGGTCCCTGCGGACGCGGCGGCGGCCCCCGCCGTCGCTGCGGTGGCCGCCGCCCCTTCCACTGGCCGACTCCTCTTCGTGCGCGGCGGCAATATCTGGCTCTGGCAGGACGGCCAGAGCGCGCAACTGACCGATACGGGGAGTATCCGCCAGCCGCACTGGTCGCCGACCGGCGACGCGATCCTCTACGTGAAGGTCGGCGAGAGCTACATGAACCTGATGCTCGCCGACGGGAACGCCCGGAATCCCCGCGCGCTGACGGACAATCAGGCGAAGGGGTATCAGATCGAGTCGGCGGATTACGTGCGCCTCAGCTTCCTCCTCACGGGGCCGACCTGGGCGCGGCTGGCCGATGGGAGCGACCGGATCATCTATAGCACCGATCGCGATGGCGGGGCCTTCAATCTGGCGATGATGAGCGGCGTCGGCGGCAAGCCGGTGTCGGTCAGTGCCACCAGGGCGCTCGGCGTCCATATCGAAGGCGCGGCCCTCTCGCCCGACGGTGGCACGGTCGCGTTCGTCGCCCCCGTCACCGATGCCGCCAGCGGCGTGACCGAGACGCAGCTCTACACAGTCAATCCGACGACCGGCGCGTATCGGGCGATCACGAACGAGAAGAAGGGTGCATATGATCCGGCCTGGTCCGCCGACGGGCAGTGGGTCGTCTACTCCGCGCGTACGGAAAAGGTCGGTGAGACCAACCTGTACATCATGCACGCCGATGGCAGCGGACGACAGCGCCTGACCGAGGGTGGCAAGGATCGCGGGGCGAGTTGGTCGCCGGACGGGACGCAGATCGCGTTCTTGCGGCAGCAGGATAACGGCTTCGCGCTCTACACGATCGACCTCGACGGCTCGACGGGGGCTATCTCCGCCGGGAAGCCGCAGCGTCTCGGCGATTTCAACGACGCCGAGGGTATCTCCGGCACGAGCTGGGCGCGCTGATCCGTCTCGCCTCGTGCGGGCTCCCTGCCCGGTGCCGAGCAATCCGCCGGAGTCTATGCAGTCAGGGACGGTCAGGGCTAGCTATCGCTCGCGTGTTCCGCTCTTGCCTCGCACGCTGATCGCTGTCTGTTGACCGGCGCGCTCATCCCGAACGACAGTGCCTATCGGCACCGCCAGCGCGCAGTGTCCTGCCACCGTCATCGACGTTGATAACCCGGAAATCTGCGCCGAACCGTTGACAGGGTGGGGGTCCATACGTATACTTCCGTTGCGGTCGTTCGTGAAACGGATGGGCGGCGATCTGTGGGGGTGTAGCTCAGCTGGGAGAGCGCTACAATCGCACTGTAGAGGTCAGGGGTTCGAATCCCCTCACCTCCACCACAGCAACGAGGGGCGGGCCGTTCTATACGGCCCGCCCCTCCTTTTTTGCCTCGCGCGAGCCGATGCTTTACGGCTACGGGACGGGGCGTTCAACCTCCGAGATCGCATTACGCGAACGTAAAAACCGACCGCCATAGCAGGGGGTTATCCTGCGTGGCGGTCGGCGCTCGTTCCGAGGCGGGCGTTACTGGGCCGGGGCGGTGAACTGCGCCGGGACATAGCCATCGCTGCCGTCCGGGGCGCGGACGTGGAGCCACTCGGTCCCGGCGACCTGCTGCGCCGGGCTGATCTCTTCCAGTCGGGTGTTCTCCGCCCAGGCCGAGAGCTTGGTGCCGGTCTTCGGTGCCTGACGGAGGAAGACCCCCTCGCCGCCGGTGTTCGCCACGACGTACACCTTCGCCGCCGGGACGGTCGGCACAGCGGTCGGGGTCGGCGTGACGACCGTCGCGATCGGCAGGATGATTGGTATCGACGGGGTGGCCGCCGTGCCGATCGGCGCGGCGGCGCTGTCGCGCGCGAGCGGGCTATAGGCGCTCTGGCCGAACGCGAAGATCAGCAGCGCACCCAGGCCGGCGATCGCGAGCGCCAGGGTGCTGTAGAAGTGGTCGTGACGCCGCGTGAAGGGGAGCGCCGCCGGGCGCGGGGTCTCCCACGCCTCCTCGGCCACCGGCTCCGGTTGTGGCGGTAGGACTTCAAGGGTATCCAGCGTCATCTCCGACTGCGGCGTCGCTGCGAGGGCCGCGAGGGTCCGCTGCCCGAGCCTGGTGATGTACATCCCCCAGTAGCCGCGCCTGGTGGTGTAGATCAGCTTCTCGCTCTCCAGGTTGGTGACGATCTGGATCAGATCGCCGCGCAGAGGGTGATGGACCCAGGCGTGGCGCGGCAACTTCGGCGAGATCGTCCCGCACGCCACCGCGACGCTGAACTCATCGACCTCGCGCCCGACCTCGGTCAGGTCGTTGATGATCTGTAGTATCTGCTCATGGTGCATTTGCATGCTCCCCCGACGCCGCCATCTTCGCCACCATATTGCCCGACAGATGTAGTGTACGTACATCATAGCCGTTCGGTGTCGTTCTGGCAAGAGGGATGGATAAGGGAACACGACAAAAAAATCTGACGTCGGGTGTTTTGGATGCACTTGAGGCGGCTTACGCCGAAGCCGCCTCATCGCTCGGTCTCGATTCCTCAACCGCTCAGCAGGATTGAGCGATAGCTGATCCTCAAACAGCCTTTGTCGGCAGCTTCACACCCCAGGCCCACCAGCCAGCGCCCCACCAGTTGGTGAGCGGGGAGCCCGCCTCGTCGAAGCGCCGCCAAAGGTTCGCGCCGCGCTTCAGTGCCGCCACGTAGGGGCGCTCCACGATGCCGGGCAGGGTGAGGACGGGGACCGGGCGATTGCCGCGAATGACCACGCCGCGCAGCCCAGCGTCGTGCATGTACTGGCGGTAGCGCGTGAGCGGGTAGTCGTTCTCGTAGAAGTCGGGCTTGAAAAGGCGGCCGGCCTCGTAGGCCCCGCGCCGGGGATCGCCCTGCAAGCCGTAATAGGCGAGGCGCACACCCGCGTTGAAGACGGTGCCGACCGTCTGTACCGAGAAGCGTTCCGGCACGATATCCGCGAAGAACATCCCGCCCGGCCGGATCACGCGCGTCATCTCGGCGATCACCTTCTCCACATCCACGAAGTGTTCGAGCAGCCCGAAGCTGGTGAGCACGTCGAACGTGTTGTCGGGGAAGGGGAGGCTATAGACGTTGCCGAGGGTATAGGTCGCGCGCAGGCCGCGTCGCTCGAAACGCCGCCGCGCGACGTGGATCGCGGCGGGCGAGGCGTCGAGCAGGGTGCAGTCGTAGCCCTGCGCGGCCATCGCGGCGGAGACCTCCGCGCTGCCACAGCCGCATTCGAGCATCGTCGCGGGGGCGGGCGGGAGAATCGCGTTCAGCGCCTCGATCTTCCGCTCGGCGAAGAGGCGTTCCTGCGGGCCGAATTCCGGCTCGGCCTCGGCGGAGAGCATCTCCTGCCACTGCCGCTCGAAGACCGGCAACGAGCCGCGCTGGTCGCCGTGGACCGTATAGCCCAGCCCCTTGGGCTGTTCCTGTCCTGTCCGCTCGCCCGCGTCGCTGCCCATGCCCGCTCCCTCGCTCCGCCCGTTACCACGCTGCCCACGCTGTCGTTTTGGTGACGGGGCAGTATAGTCTCCGCTGCGGGCATCGGACAAGCGCTGCCCGGCGGGCGGTCCGCCGCACGCGCGGGCTACAACCGGATCGTGTGGCGCGCGTTCTACCGACGGCGTGACCGGTCCCGACCGACTCCGATAGTCCGATAGTTTGGTAAGAAGAGCGAGCGACGATCCCGCCGGCGCGCGATGGTTGCGCGGCGCGGTGACACGAAATGAGCGTCCTGATGCGGCGATTCCTGACCCTTCCCTACCTCGTCCTGGCGGCGGCGATCCTGATCTTCGTCGGCGCGGGTGCGTTCTTCCTCTCCGAGCGTGACACCGGCACGCGGAGCGCGGCCACCATCGCGGCGACAGGTACGGTGAGTGCGCGGGGGAGTGCCACCCCGCCCGGCGGTGTCGCCTCCAACGTCGCGGCGTTGCCCGTGTCCACCGCCACCGTCGCCCGCCCCGGCACTGGCACCGTCGATGCGACGCCCCTCGCCAGCGCAACGACAGGAGTGCCGAGCGCCGACGCCAGGACACCCAGCGCCGCCGCGTCGAGCGCCGCGCCCACCGTCGCCCGCGTCAGCCCGACCGCCACGAACATCCCGCCCACCCCCACGGTGCTCCCCCCGACGGCGCTCCCCCCGACGGCGACGGTGTTGCCGCCGACCGCGACGCCGCTCCCGCCCACGCCCACGCCGCCGCCCCTGGCGATCACACCGCTCGGCACGGACGGGCTGGCCTACGGCTTCAACGTCTTCCTGATCGGCAACAGCGGCGGGGCCACCTTCAACACGCGGACGATGGGGAAGGTGAACGAGGCCGGGTTCGGCTGGGTGCGCGTGCAACTCCAGTGGAGCGAGTTCGAGCCGTCGCCGGGGAGCTACAACACCGCCGTCTACGACACGATCATCGGCGCGGCGTCGCGGGGCGGCGCGAACGTCCTGGTGAGCGTGGTGAAGGCCCCGGCCTGGGCGTCGCCGTCGCATCCGGGCGCATTGCCGGAGAACACCGCCGCCTTCGCGCGCACCATGCGCTACCTCGCGACGCGCTACTCCGGCCAGGTGGGGGCCTGGGAGATCTGGAACGAGCAGAATCTGGCGGGCGAGGTGGGAGGGCAAGTATCGGTCGCGCCGTACTTCGCGACGTTGAAGGCCGGCTATGGCGCGGTCAAGGCGGCGGACCCGAACGCCATCGTCCTCTTCGGCGGGCTGACGCCGACCGGGCTCAACGACCCCGCCGTGGCGGTCAACGATGTCGAATACCTGCGCGAGTTCTACGCCTATCAGGGTGGCGAAGGGCGCAACTACTTCGATGTGCTGGCCGCGCATCCCGGCAGCGCGGCCAATGCGCCGGACACCGCCTATCCGGCGAATCCCGGCACCGGGGCCTGCCCGCCGAAGTACGCCGCCCAGGAGGGGAATTGCTGGAAGAATACGCCGGACTTCTATTTCCGGCGCGTCGAGGATCAGCGCGCGGTGATGGTGGCGGCGGGGGATGGGCCGAAGCAGATCTGGTTGACCGAGTTCGGCTGGGATTCCTGTCAGGGCGGCCTCCCTGCGCCGAACGGCTACGAGTATTGCGCGCTGACGAGCGAGGCGCAGCAGGCCCGATATATCCTTCGTGCGTTTGCGATCGCGCGTGAGGAGTGGCCGTGGATGGGCGCGATGTTCCTCTGGAACCTCAACTATGCCGCGACGCCGAGTATCCAGACGAGCGACGAGAAATATGCCTGGTCGGTCTTGCGGGGCGATTGGAGCAATCGGCCCGCCTTCGAGGCGATCAAGGCGATGCCGAAGTAAGCGCCGTTGGCGCGTCCGACGACGATCGTTCACGTTATGAAGGCAGCGGTGGCCGCGCCGCACAGGTGGCAAGAGAAATGCATTAGGCGGGCTGTACGAAAGTGCAGTCCGTTCCTGTAGTAATGACCGTTCTCACCCCTTGTACGAGATGTTACACTGTGCCGGTTGCTCCCAACGCCGCATGTGTGTACGCCCGATGGCCGCTGCCGCGTATGCTCCCCCGCTCACTCGTATCATCCGCGCAGTCAGTCGTTCGCGCCGATCGGTATGGAGGCTACGGTGAAGATCATCCTCCGCATCCTGCGGTATCTCAAACCGTATTGGCGTAGGCTCACCATCGCCTACTTCGCCCTCTTCGCCGCGCTCGGCTTGCAGCTCTATATCCCCCAGGTGCTCGCCAACGTGATCGACAATGGCCTCGCGGGCGGGAACACGCGCTTCCTCATCGATGCGGCGCTGGTGATCATCGGCCTGGCGGTGTTGCAAGGGATCTTCACCTTCCTGCGCTCCTATCTCTTCCAGTATCTGGCGGAGATGGTCGGCTACGACCTGCGGAACGAGCTCTACGCGAAGCTGCAGAGCCTCCCCTTCTCCTATTACGATCAGTCGCAGACCGGCCAGCTGATGTCGCGCGCGACCGACGACGTCAACAACATTCGCGGCATGTTGATGATGAGCCTGCGCGCGCTGGTCCTCGCGTTCACCATGCTGATCGCGGTGGCGGTCCTGCTGATCCGCTACGACTGGAAGCTTGCGCTGATTTCGCTGGCGTCGATGCCGCTGCTCGTCTGGTGGTCGCTGAAGTTCGGCGTCACGGTGCGCCCGATGTTCGCGGCGGTGCAGCAGCAGTTCGGCGTGATGACGTCGGTCTTGCAGGAGAATGTGGCGGGCGCGCGCGTGGTGCGCGCCTTCGCCCAGGAGGAGCGCGAGAATGTGCGCTTCGAGCAGGAGTTGCAGGGGCTCTTCTCGCGCAACCTGCGCGCGGCGAAGCTCTGGTCCTTCTTCTTCCCCTCCGTCCTCTTCCTCTCCGGTCTCAGTCTCGGCGTCATCCTCTGGTATGGCGGCTATCAGGTGATCGTCGGCACCCTCTCGATCGGGACGTTGGTGGCGTTCAATCGCTACATCGTCCTCCTCTCGGAGCCGATCCGCTGGATCGGCTTCATCGTCAACCGAATCGCGCGCGCTATCGCCTCCGGCGGGCGTATCTTCGAGGTGCTCGATACGAAGTCGACGATCGTGGAGCGCCCGGACGCGATCGCGCTGAACCCGATGCGCGGCGAGGTCGTCTTCAAGGATGTCAGCTTCCGCTATGCCGGACAGAAGCGCGACGCCCTGACCGACCTCTCGTTCACGGCGCGACCGGGCGAGACGATCGCGCTGCTCGGCCCGACCGGGGCGGGGAAGAGCACGATCATCAATCTGCTGCCGCGCTTCTACGATGTGACCGCCGGCCAGATCACCGTCGATGGGCACGATGTCCGCGACCTAACCCTCGCCTCGCTGCGCGCGCAGATCGGCACGGTGCTGCAGGAGACCTTCCTCTTCTCGGTCAGCGTGCGCGAGAACATCGCCTATGGACGGGCCGGGGCGACCAACGAGGAGATCGTGGCGGCGGCGCGGGCGGCGCGCGCGCATGAGTTCATCTCGGCGCTGCCGGACGGCTACGACACGGAACTCGGCGAGCGCGGCACGAACCTTTCCGGTGGCCAGAAGCAACGGATCGCGATCGCGCGCGCATTGCTCCTCAACCCGCGCATCCTGATTCTCGACGACGCGACCGCCAGCGTGGACAGCGAAACGGAGTACCAGATCCAGCGGGCGCTCGCCACGCTGATGCAGGGGCGCACCTCGTTCGTGATCGCGCAGCGCCTCACCACCGTGAAGGACGCCGACCAGATCCTCGTCCTCAACGACGGTCGGATCGTGGAGCGTGGTAACCATATCCAACTCCTCCAGAACGGCGGTTTCTACGCCGAGATCTACGATCTCCAGTTGCGCGACCAGGAAGACGTGATGCGCGACGCATTGAATGCGGACGATAAGTGAGTGGGCGGAGTGGACTCGCCCGCTCTGCACCACTGAACCGCTCACCATCACGTAGTATGGAGGGCCTTCTCGATGATGAATGTCGATCCCGATGATCTGCTCGGGAAAGCGTATGACTCGCGGATCGCGCGGCGGCTCGGCGGCTTCGTCGTGCCCTATAAGCGGCGCGCGTTCGGCATCCTCGCGCTGATGATCGTGGTGGCGGTCAGCGACCTGCTGCTGCCGAAACTCTTCAGCCTCGGGATCGACGAGGTGACGCTCTACAAGCGGATCGGGCATCTCAACGTCCTCGGCGCGAGCTTCCTGATCGCGCTGACGATCCGTTTCATCGGCGGATGGGGCGAGTTCTATCTGACCGCCTGGCTCGGGAACCGGATCGTCTACGATCTGCGCGACACGATGTTCCGTCACCTCCAGAAGTTGAGCATGTCCTACATCGACCGGCGCGGTGTCGGGGCGATCATGACGCGCATCCAGAACGATGTCGGCGTGATCAACGAGTTCTTCAGCGATGGGATCGCGGGGATCATCGCCAATATGCTGGTCCTTGTCGGGATCATCATCCTGATGCTGACGACGAACTGGCAACTGGCGCTCCTCTCGTTCGTCGTGCTGCCGATCATGGCGGTCTTCATGGGGCGCTGGCGCACCCTGGCGGTGGGGACGTATCGGGCGACGCGCCGTACGATCGGCGTGGTGAACGCGAACCTCGCGGAGAGCATCAGCGGGATGCGCGTGGTGCAGTCGTTCACCCGCGAAGAGACGAACCTGCGCTCGTTCGACGGGCTGAATCGGGCGAACTTCGATACTAACCGCGACGCCGCGCGCCTCTCCTCGGTTCTCTTCCCGATCGTCTCGCTCGTCGGCTCGATCGCCACGGCGCTGGTCCTCGTCCTCGGCGGACGGCTCGTCTTCGATACCTCGCTGACGATCGGCGAACTGGTCCTCTTCATCGCCCTGATCGACCGCTTCTTCGAACCGATCCGCGACCTCAGCCAGCAATACACCGTCTTGCAGGCGACGATGGCGGCGGGGGAGCGGATCTTCGAGGTGCTCGACGTGGAGCCGGAGGTCAAGGACGCGCCGACCGCGATCGTGCTGCCGCCGATCGTCGGCAAGGTGGACTTCAACCACGTCAGTTTCGGCTATGGGAAGAAGACGATCCTGCGCGACATCGATCTGCACGTCCAGCCCGGCGAGACGATCGCGTTCGTCGGTGAGACCGGCGCGGGCAAGAGTTCGATGATCAACCTTGTGATGCGCTTCTACGATGTCTGGGACGGCGCGCTGACGATCGACGGGCACGATCTTCGCGCGGTCAGCCAGCGTTCCCTGCGCTCGCAACTGGGGATCGTTTTGCAGGACACCTTTCTCTTCGGCGGGACGGTGCGCGACAACATCCGTTTCGCGCGCCCCGAGGCGAGCGATGAGGAGATCGAGCGTGCGGCGCGCGATGTCGGCGCGCACGACTTCATCGTGCGTCTGCGGGAGGGGTACGAGACGGAAGTACACGAGCGCGGCGTCAGCCTGTCGGTCGGACAGCGGCAGTTGCTCTCGTTCGCGCGCGCGTTGCTCGCCAACCCGCGCATCCTGATCCTCGACGAGGCGACGAGCAGCATCGATACGCAAACCGAGCGGATCATCCAGGATGCCCTGCGACGCCTCCTCCAGGGGCGTACCTCGTTCGTGATCGCGCACCGCCTGAGCACGATCCGCGAGGCCAGCAAGGTCGTGGTGATGCAGCACGGTGAGATCGTGGAGCTGGGCACGCACGACGAATTGCTGGCGCAGCGCGGCTATTACTACAACCTCTACAGCATGCAATGGCGGTCGGAAGAAGCGGCGGATTGAGCGCTGTCACTCCCGCGATGGTAGCGGCGGACTGAGTTGCCATGCCCTCATTCTCCCCGGTGCTGCGATAAGGTTTGTGAAATTGGGAACAATCTGACCAGGGGTGCGTTATACTGTTACTGGTCAGCCCCGTCGATGCGGGGGAGATCACACGCCGAACTGGCCCTGGGCCAGGTGGGGAAACCATTACGTAGGGGTGAATCGCGCGAAGCGCGTAGGGCGATGACCGCTTCCCGCCCGAACCCGACAGCTAACCCCGCAGGCGTTCGCGAAGCGCACGTACCGGCGCGCACCGATCGGAACGATGGTGCCCGCCGAGTATGCCGACGGTGTTCGGCAGGAGTGCGCCCTCATGGTCTCGTTCACTTCCCTCGATCCCCGCTCCCCACCACCAATCCATCCGGGATAGCTCGGCGGTCTTCATCTCGCTCTCGGCGCGGGCACAGCTGTGCGCGGCGTGGGGAGCGTTACGGACCCCCTCGAAAATGATGCCGCGTCCGCGATCGTTCGTGTGACCGGCGAACGGATGGAGCGAACACGATGTTGAGCGATGACATGCGCGCGGCAGGGCGCGATCACTGGCAGCAGCTGCTCGACGAGGCGACGGCGGTGCGCCGCGCGCGGGGTCAGCAGACGACGAAGCAGACGGTACGCCCGCAACTCGCGCGCGGGCTGGTGCAACTGGCCGCGTGGCTCGATCCGGCGGTGAAGCCTGCACGTCAGGCCCGCCGTTCCGTCTGAGCGGTAAGGGGACACGCCGCTACAACGACAGAGCCATCCTTGCCCCGCCTTTCGCCACCTCACGGTGGTTGAGGCGGGGCATCGCGTGGATCGGAGCGGCCACAAGCAGGCGCTATCCCGCTGTGTTCGCGCTGAACTGTCCGAATAGACATCCGGCGTACCCATTCTCCCGTCCTTTCGATCGGCGTCGTGCGGCGCGCGATCGGCTACGATCCTGGTGTGTGCTGGCCGGTCTTTCACCGAATCGGGTGGGCTATTGCGGCGAGCGGCGAGGAGTGGCGATGCGCGCGACCTACCTGACCGGCGAACACGTCTACTTGCGCGCCCTGATCGCCGACGACAAGGCGACCGTGGCGACGTGGTTCGTCGGCCCCTACCCGAGCAACGCGACGCAGGGCGAGCGCTGGCTCACCGAGACGTATGCCGATGCCTGGGGCGGGAACAAGCCGCACTACCTGGCCGTCGTGCGCGTGGCGGATGACACGCCGATCGGTGGCGTCGCGCTGACCATTCGCGAGAACCGGCGCGGCCTGGTGCACTTCGCGATGGCCCCGTGGCTCCCCGAGTCCGACGTGCTGCGCGCCGAGGCGTTGCGGCTGCTCGTGCCGTGGGTGCGAGACGACCTGGAACTGATGACCCTCGGGCTGTATCTCGCCGCGGACGAGCCGGCCACGCGGGCGGTCGCGGAGGAGTTGGGGCTGCGCGAAGGGGCGCGGCTGCGCGAGTTCGTGGCCCGTCCCGGCGGTGCCCGTGTGGATCGTCTGTACTATCAGGCGCTGAATGCGCCGTGGCGGGTGGCCGATGCGTAATCCGGTGCTGGTTGGCGCGCGTGTCTATCTGCGCGCGTTGGAGGTCGAGGACGCCGAGCCGTTGGCGCGCTTCGCCGCCGAGGAGCCCGACACGTTCATGTATCGCGGGCGGCAGCCGCTGAGTCCGCTCCGCTTCGCCTCCTGGATCGCGGACGCCTATAAGGTGCAGCCGCCGCGCAGCCTGGAGTTCGCGGTCTGCCTGCGCGAGGATGATCGCCTGATCGGTCAGATGGGGTTCGACGATCTCGATTGGATCAATCGCACCGGCGAGACGGGAAGTTTCCTCGCAGCAGCGTTCCGCAACGCCGGTTTCGGCACCGAGGCGAAGCATCTGCTGATCGAGTACGGCTTCGAGGTGCTGCACCTGCACGCGATCATGTCGACCGTCTTCGAGGCGAATACGCGCTCGGCGGCGGCGCTCGCCAAGCAGGGCTACCGCCCGGCGGGACGGATGCGCTGGTTCGATGTGAAGGGCGGCGTCTATCGCGATCTGCTCGTCTTCGATCTCCTGCGCGAGGAGTGGCTGGTGGTGCGGACCACCTGGCAGGCGTCCCGCGCCGCTGCCGGACGGATGTAGCTGTGCTGGGAGCTTCTTGCAACGCCGCGCACGATGATTGGTCGCTCCGCGCGGGGCTTCAACTTGCGGAGCAGCGCGCGGGCGGGCGATACACCACCCTGTTCGGGTGACGTGTCGTACCGCATAGCGCCTGCAGCGGGGAAGATCTGCCGAGCTGTTTTGCAAGCGAGGAGAGCTAGCGATGGACGATCGGGAATGGGAACAGCGTCTGGCGGCGCTCTGGGCTGCCTTCGATGACTACAGCGAAGGCGACTTCGTGGCGAAAATGGGGGCGCTCGTCGCCGAGCGGCCCGCGGACGATCCGGTGGCGTTGTTCGAGTTGGCCGGCGCGCACGATTCGATCGGCCACGAGGCCGAGGCGGTCGGCCTCTATCTCCGGGCGCTCGGGGTCGGGCTGGACGGTATTCGCCGTCGCCGCGCCACGATCCAGCTCGCCAGTTCGTTGCGGAATGTCGGGCAGGCTGAGGAGGGGGTTGCCCTGCTGCGGGCCGAGCAGGTGCGTGGGTCCGACGAGTTGGACGATGCGGTCAGCGCTGTCCTCGCGCTTACCCTAGTTGACAGCGGGCGCGAGCGTGAGGCGGTCGGTGTTGCGCTTGCGGCACTCGCGCCCCATCTGCCACGTTATCAACGTTCGATGGCGAATTATGCGCGGGAGCTAATCAGCGCTGCGGCCCAGTGAATTGCTCTGGCGATACGCGGTAGGTTCGCCACGCTAACCACTCGTTAGATACCGAGCGCCAACTGCCGTGCGGCGGGACGCCAGCGCAGCTCGGTCCCCTGTTCCGGCAGGACGCGGACCGTGTGGGCATCGTCCTTGAGGCCGAAGGCATTGAGGGTGCTGCGGACCGCGCTGCTGGCGATCGGGGCGCGATTGTTCGTGCGCGAGAGGTGGGCGAGCCAGATCTCGCGACCGGTCGTCGGTAGCACGTCACAGAGGAGTCCGGCGCAGGCCACGTTCGAGAGATGGCCGCGCGGACTCGCCACCCGTTTCTTCAGGTGCCACGGGTAGGGGCCATTCCAGAGCATCCCCTCGTCGTGATTCGACTCGATCACCAGCAGTTCCGCGCGGGCGAGCGGCTCGTAGAGGTGCGACTCGGCCACGCCGAGATCGGTGAAGACCGCCACCGCGCGTCCTCCCGCCTCGATCAGGTAGCCGCAGACCTCCACACCGTCGTGCGAGACCGGGAAGGAGGTCACCTCGAAGGGGCCGATTGAGCGGGTGCTGCCGAGCGGCTGCTCGATGATCGGTCGATTGGCGAAGGCGTCGAGCCCGCCCACACGCGGATTGGCGCGGTGCGTACCCGCCGTCATGTAGAAGGGGACCTCGGATCGGCGCGGGATCGCGTTGATCCCGGCGACGTGATCGCTGTGCTCATGGGTAATCAGGACGCCGCTGAGTTCGGCGGGGGCGACCCCGGCATCGCGCAGCAGCGCCGCCAGCTTACGAGGCGCGAGGCCGCAATCGACCAACAACGCGGCCCCCGCGTGTTCGATCACCAGGGCGTTGCCCGTGCTCCCGCTCGCCAGACTCGTCGCTTGCACGCCAGTCCCCCCGCCGCCTCGCGCGCCAGGGATCGCGGTACTCCCGCTCGCTAGCGTACGTTCGATATTCAGATAGTAGCACCCGGCCCGGACGACAACAAGGGTCGCGTCCGCGATCTTCCTGCGCGACGAGTGACGCCATTCGCGGCGCTGTTGCGTATCTGTCGGCGACAGGGCGTTGCTCTCCGGCTGGCAACGGGGCCATGCCGCGATTCGTGGAGGAGGGCTGGCGGTGCGGCGAACGATCATCATCGTGGCTGGGGTGCTCGCGGCGGTTCTGGCCGTGCTACTGCTCTCGGCAAGTTTCTGGGTCAACTGGCTCTGGTTCGGCTCGCTCGATCTGCAGGACGTGTTGCTGACGCGCTACGTGACGCAGGGCGCACTCTTCGCGGGCGGGGCGCTGATCGCGGGGCTCTTCTTCGCGCTGAACGTCCGTTACGCCGGGCGTCAACTCCTCGGCTCGCCGGTCGGCGCGGAGGGTCGCCAGGTGATGTTGGCCCCGCGTCTGGTGGGGCTGGCGGCCACGGCGGGCGGCATCATCGTCGCCTTCCTCTTCGGCCTCGGGGCCTCGGATGCGTGGGGCACCGTCCTGCGTTTCCTGAACCGGACCGACTTCGGCATCACCGAGCCGATCTACGGGCGCGACGCGGCCTTCTACGTCTTCACCATGCCGCTGCTCGACGCGGCGCGCGGGTGGGCCGTCGGATTGCTCTTGCTCACCCTGGCCGTGGTCGGGGTGCTCGCCTTCTTGCGCTATAGTCAGGTGGCGATCCAGCGCCAATTCAGCCTCCCGCGCGAGACGCGCGGGCATCTCTCGCTGCTCGGGGCCTTGCTCCTGGCCTGCTTCTCGTTCAGCTACTGGCTGGCGAATTTCGCCCTGCTCTACTCGGAGCGCGGGGTCGTCACCGGGGTCGGACGCACCGATCTGATCGTCCAGCGCCCCGCCAACTACATCCTGATGGGCCTCTCCGCGCTGGCGGCGCTGCTGCTGCTCTGGAATATCTTCGCGCGGCGACTGCGCCCGCTGCTCGTCACGGTGGGGGTGTGGGCGGTCGCGGCGCTCGTCGTCGGCGTGCTGGCACCGGCGGCATACGAGAGTTTCTTCGTCAAGCCCAACCAATTCCGCCAGGAGCAGCCGTTCATCGAGAACAATATCCGGCTGACACGCGAAGCCTACGGCCTCGATCAGATCACCACCGGACAACTGAAGGGGGATGCGGCGTTCGATACGAGCACGATCGCCGCGAATACCACCGCGATCAACGACGTGCGCCTCTGGGACTATCGCCCCCTCCTGACGACCTTCCGGCAGATCCAGCGCTTCGGCCAGTATTACGACTTCGAGGATGTCGACATCGACCGCTACCAGATCGG
>JAABUM010000492.1_pt1 | contig 68847 bp, 62 predicted proteins | sample 5559161 | NCBI WGS metagenome assembly JAABUM01 (sample SAMN10711868, study PRJNA513369) | rock metagenome | isolation source: Antarctica rocks | place: Antarctica: Victoria Land, Siegfried Peak nord
GTCTCATGCGTCCCGGCTGGCGCTTGCAGATCTTCATCGTACTGGACTTCGGGGAGCGCGCTATCGGGCGGCAGCACCGCGCGCCACCGCTCGTCGATGCCATCCTCGGTGACCCCGAAGAAGATTCGCAACCGCTCGTTCCCATCCCCCCCATTCCCCGCCGGCTCGCGGTAGACGAGATTGTAGCGGCGCATCCCCTCCGGTTGGCGATACCCCTTCCAGAAACCGAAGCGATCGTCGCGCTCGTCCCACCGGACCTCCTCCCTGGTCAGGGCATGGTCCTCGACCTGGATGATCGCGTAGCGCCAGAGACGGCGGGCCGATTGGCGGGTGACGTTGCGGACGACGCGGCGATTTCGCAGATCGCGGACCGTATGGTAGATGAGGCCGTTCCGCTCGACCGAGGCGATGATCTCGACCCCGGTGCGCGGGACCGGTGTCCGCTCCTGCTGACGCTCTCGTTCGGCGGCGGTCGCCTGTTGCACCGCGAACTGCTGTGCGTCGCGCGGGCCGGGCGGGAGGGGCTGCGCTGGCTGGGCATTCTCCGGCGGCGGTTCCTCCACCTCAGGAAGAGGCGGTGCCGCCGCTTGCCGGACCGGTCGCGTGCGGACGGGGGTATTCCACGAGGCGTCAGCGGGGGCCGCGCCGCGCACCAACTGCACGATCTCATCGCGCAGGGCGAGGGCCGTCTCCCCCTCCTGGCGCACGAAGATATAGCCCGGTTCGAGGGCGTAGGGGGTGTCGGTCCCCTTCGGCACCGTGACCACGAGCACCGTCTGCCCGTCGCTGCTCAGCGTCTCCAGGTCGGGGGCGATCGCGGGGACGATCTGGCGTTCTGCGGACGCCCGTAACGCCTCGGCGAACGCCATCGGCTCCTCGACCCCCCGGATCGGCTCGTGCGGGTCGGCGCTCGCGCCGATGTAGAGGCTGCCACCATTGGTATTGGCGAAGGCGACCACGTCGCAGAGGAGCCGCTCGATCGCTTCCGGCGTGGGGGCGGCGAGGGGGTGGAACGCCTGCACGATCGTCGCGCCATCCTCGCGCGCGGCGGTGAGCGGATCGAACGGATGCGCCTCGGAAGGGCTGGCCGGGCGGGTGCTACCGAAGTCGGTCGAGTTGAACAACTCCTTGAGCGCCGCGAAGCTCACCTCCGGCAGCAGCACCTCCGTGCAGCGGTCGCCCACCCCCAGATTCTTCTCCGGGCGTAGGGGATCGCGGGTGAGGCGGTGCGCGTCGGAGCCCTGGATGCAGTGCATCCGTCGCGGATACTCGGGCTTCGAGCCGTTGAAGAAGCGCGAGGTCGCGCGGCGGCTGCTGCTCTCCAGGTCGGTGACTTCCAGCGCGTGCAGATTCGGATCCTGAGTGTAGGCGATCTTCGTTTGCCCGCCGAGCCCGAGGCCGATCATCGCGACGCCGTGCGTCGAGTTGACGTGCGCGCCGATCACCAGCCCCCCGGCCCCGGCGATCATCTCGTAGGCGCGCAGCACATCGGTCGTCGCGCCGACCTCGCTCGCCCCCCGGTCGAGCTTGTCCTCGGAGATATTCAATTCGAGGAGCAAATGCTCCAATTTCCGCACCGTGGTCTCGGGGGGGAAGATGCCGAGGATGTGGAAGCCGAAGGTGGCGGTGAACTCGAAACCGGGCAGGATCAGGATCCGCTCCGTGAGGCGGCGATATTCCTGCAACCGGCGCGCTTCGTCGGGGAGGATGCGCGCGCGTTCCTCCAGGAGGATCAGCTCCGCCATCTCCCGCTCCAGGGCGGCATAGCCGGCGACGCTGTTGTGATCGGTGAAAGCGATGATGTCGAGGCCGCGGGCTTCCGCCCGCTGCAAGATGTCGAGATTCCCGGCGCGCGGCTCCTGATAATCGCCGGAGCCGGGGGTGTGAAGGTGGAGGTCGATCCGTCGCCAGGCGGGTGGCATGGCCGCTTGCGCCTCGGGTGGCCGACCTCGCGAACGTCGTCGTATCAACGTCGTCTTTTCGCGCCTCCCTGCTCGTAATTCCGTCGCGGCATTCGCCCGCGCAAACTTCGACCGCGATAGGGATACATATTCACAGTGTAGCATACGTAAGAACGGACGCGGCAGGCGACTATCCGGCGGGTCGTTGAACGCCATATCCGGGCGTCTCAATTTCTCCATTAGATGGCAGGCCCTGTAGTCGTCGTACGTCCGACCTAACTGCGCTATACTCGCGGGCGAGGGCCGACACGGGCGCGGCTGCGGCGAAAGGGAGGCGACCGATGGAATACCGGACGCTGGGAAGAACGGGCGAGCGCGTGAGCGCGATCGGGATCGGCGGGGCGCACATCGCTCGGGCGGAGCGCGCGGAGGCGATTCAGATCGTCCGCACCGCGATCGACAATGGCATCACCTTCATGGACAATTGCTGGGACTACTCGGGCGGCAACGCCGAGGTGCTGATGGGCGAGGCACTGCGCGACGGCTACCGCGAGAAGGTCTTCCTGATGACCAAGATTGACGGCCACACCGCGTCCGCCGCCGCCCAACAGATCGACCAGTGCTTGAGTCGACTCCAGACCGATCGCCTCGATCTGGTCCAGATCCACGAGGTTATCCGCATGGACGACCCGGATCGCGTCTTCGCGCCGGGCGGCACGATGGAGGCGTTGCTCGCCGCCAAACAGGCCGGGAAGATTCGCTACATCGGCTTCACCGGCCATAAAGACCCCGATATCCACCTCAAGATGCTGGGCATGGACTTCGATTGGGACACGGTGCAGATGCCGCTGAACTGCGTGGACACCCACCACCGCAGCCTTCGAGGCGCGGGTGCTGCCCGTGCTCGTGGAGCGCAACATCGGCGTGCTGGGGATGAAGCCGCTGGCGGCGGGGCAGGCGGTCAAGCAGGGCGTCGCGACCGCCGAGGAGTGCCTGCGCTACGCGATGAGCCTGCCGACGTCCGTGGTGATCACCGGCTGCGACTCGCTGGCGATCGCCGAACAGGCGATCCGCGTCTGGAAAGCGTTCGAGCCGATGAGTGCCGGGGAGATGGACGCGCTGCGGGCGCGCACCGCCGGGGCCGCGCAGGGCGGCGTGCTGGAGGGGTACAAGACGTCCGAGTCGTTCGACGGCACGATCAAGAACCCGCACTGGCTCACCACCGCCACCGTCGTCCTCGACGCGGCGGACTAGCCTCCGGCGACAAAACCACAAAAGAGGGGCCGCGCATCTTGATGCGCGGCCCTGCCACGCTCGTCCTCGATCGCTGACCTACTCCCACTCGATCGTGCCGGGCGGCTTCGAGGTAATGTCGTAGACGACGCGGTTAATCCCCGCGACCTCGTTGACGATCCGGTTGCTCATCCGCGCCAGCACGTCGTAAGGGAGGCGCGCCCAGTCGGCGGTCATCGCGTCCTCGCTGGTCACGGCGCGGATCGCGCAGACCCGCCCGTAGGTGCGCCCGTCGCCCATCACGCCGACGGTGCGGACCGGCAGCAGCACCGCGAAGAATTGCCAGACCTCGCCGCCGAGCCCCGCCGCCTCGATCTCGTGGCGGGCGATGGCGTCGGCGCGGCGCAGCATCGCCAGGTCCTCCTCGTTCACCGCGCCGAGGAGGCGCACCGCCAGGCCGGGGCCGGGGAAGGGCTGGCGCTCCACGATCTCGGCGGGCAGTCCGAGCTCGCGCCCGACCGCGCGCACCTCGTCCTTGAAGAGGAAGCGCAGCGGCTCGATCAGCGTGAACTGCATATCCTCCGGCAGGCCGCCGACGTTGTGGTGGGTCTTGATCTTGTGCGCCACGCGCGAGTCCTTGGGGGTGGCGCTCTCAATCACGTCGGGGTAGAGGGTGCCCTGCGCCAGGAACGCGAACGGCCCCGCGCCGTTGGCGTGCGCCTCGAAGACGCGCACGAACGTTTCCCCGATCCGCTTGCGCTTCTCCTCGGGATCAGCGACGCCGGCCAGGACTTCGAGGAACTGCGCGGAGGCATCGGCGTAGACGAGCGGCATCCCGAAGTTGCGCCCGAAGACCTCCCGCACCGTCTCCGCCTCACCCTCGCGCAGGAGGCCGTTGTTGACGAAGACCGGCGTCAGGCGGTCGCCGATGGCGCGGTGGATCAGCGCGGCGGCGACCGAGGAATCGACACCGCCGGAGAGGCCGCAGAGGACCCGTCCCTCGTCGCCGACCTGCTCGCGGATCTGCTCGATCGCCGTCTCGACGAAGTTGTGCGGCGTCCAGGAGGGCACGCAGCCGCAGACCTCGTAGACGAACGCGCGCAACAGTTCCCTGCCGCGCGGCGTGTGCGCGACTTCCGGGTGGAACTGGACGCCGTAATAGTGCGCCGCCGCATTCGCCATCGCCGCGTACGGCGAGTTGGCGCTGACCGCGATCGGGCTGAACCCGATCGGCAGCGTCTCGATGCGGTCGCCGTGGCTCATCCAGACATCGAGCTCGTCCGGCAATCCGGTGAAAATGCCGCGATCGCCGGTGGGGGCGGTGACGGTGATCCGTGCGGGGCCATACTCCCGGTGCTCGGCGGCGGCGACCCGCCCGCCGAACGCCTCGGCGAGCAGGCACATCCCGTAGCAGATCCCGAGGATCGGCAGGCCGCTCGGCAGCACCCAGGCGGGGAGCTGCGGCGCGTCGGCGTCGTAGACCGAGTTGGGACCGCCGGAAAGGATGATGCCGCGCGGCTTCAGCGCCAGCGCCTTCTCGGCGGGGGCGTCCCACGGCAGCATCTCGCAATAAACCTGCGCCTCGCGGACGCGCCGGGTGATCAATTGGCTGAACTGCGAGCCGAAATCGAGGATGACGATCGTGTCGAGATCCGTCGCCGGTTCGGGGGCGATCACGGCGTCGTCGGGGATCGCGACGTGCTCAAGGGCCACAGCGTTCACTCCTCTGCTCCGCACACCAACGGGCCGGGTTCACTCCTCGGCGTCCTGCGCCGCCTGGCCGAGGAAGATGTATTGCTGATCGAACTCCCATTCGGCGATCGCTTCGAGTTCGACCTCGACGCGGGGCCGCAGCGGGTCGATCCGCTTAACGAGATGGATATCCACGACCCGCCGATCGTCGAGTCCGAGCGCCTCGCAGAGCGCGTCCTGCGTGATCTTCAGCCCGCCATCGAGATCGCGCTTGAGGGGAGTGGCGAAGTAGAAATCGAGGTAGAGGCCGAGCCAGCCGGCTTTCAGGCGCGCCCCTTCCGTCTCATCCCGGGCGGCATCGCCCGCCGCGCCCAGCAACAGCTTTTTGACGTCGCGCTTAAAGCGGGACGCCTCTTTGCTCAGGACGCGCCGGTTGCCAACGGTAGCGTACTGGTTATTGACACCCGGTGGCAAGGGGAGCACGAGCCGCACCGGTCCGCCCTTCGCTCGCGACGATGTACGGCCACTCCGTACGAAAAGTATAGAGTCGCCGCCCGTTGCCTGACAAGACCGCCGTTCGGTGGTATGTGGGGAGTCAGGGCGTGAGGGGTTTCCTGCGGAGGACGACTTTGCGATAGCTGATACGCCATCCGGCTGGGGTACGCGTGATCTCGTCCTCGTAGACAAGACTGCCGACCACGTTATTGGCCAGGACACCGATCCCCTTGGAGCGCGCATGGGCCCGCTCTTCGTTCCCTTCGGTCACGATCACATTCGTGACGTGGTGTCCGAGCGGTTGCCGTCCCCGAGGGCGAGTCCGGCATCGCGGATCGCGGCGGGGCCGCGGAGGATACCACCTCCCAGATCGGTCACATCATACGCGATATCTGCGGTGAAGATTTCGTCGAGGCGATCGAACGCACCAGCATCCATGAGATGGCCGTGCAAGGCGAGCAATTCATGGATCGCGAGGCGGTCTTCGAGTGTCAACATCTTTTGTGATCCTCCCACAATCGCGCATTCAAGGTTGCCTTCTTCGCTCGATATCGGTGGAAAGGGTGTGCCCGCGAGCGTGTTGGCACGCTCACCGATCGCGCACCGTATAGATGTAGAAGAGCGGCGCACCGCCCGGCTCGGCGATCGTCTTGATCGGCACGAGCCGCTTGCCGCGATCCTCGACGTGTTGCAGGAAGGCGCGCGTGCGGTCCGGGTAGGCGGCGGGCGGATTATCCCCATCGATGCGGTGGGTGATGTAGACGGCGTTGGGGTCGGCGAAGAGGGCATCGAGCGTCTGCAAATAGTTGGGCGGTGGGTTCGGTCCCTGGCCGTAGATCTCCTGCGGCTGGACCCGCCCGTCGGTCAGCAGCTCGACGTTGTACTTCATCCCCCAATCGAGCGCGTAGGGGTGGCGATAGTCGAACGGATCGTTCGCCCCTTTGGGACTGTCGAGGAGCGCCGCCAGCTCGTAGATGCGGTCGGAGAAGCTGCTCTTACCACCACTCCGCGCCAGCGCCTCGTGATAGTGCGCGCCGATCAGCAGATTCCCGGCGACGAGCGGCACGAGGAGGGTCAGGCTCGGCAGCGCCACCAGCAGGCCGCGCGGCGCGGGGCGACGCACACGACGTCCGAGGCGCGCGACAAGTTCCTCCCCGACGAGGCCGACGAACGCGCCGCAGAGGAGCAACGGGAAGGGGAGGAGCAGGAGGAGGTGGGTCGCCTCCAACCCCGAGAGGGTGAAGGAGCTTTGCACGAGGATCGCGAGGATGAAGACGAGGATGAAGGCGACCGTGTTGCGGAAGCGGCGATACTCGGGGACGAGACAGACGAGCGCGACCAGCCCGACCGCGCAGAGGAGGAAGGCCGGGAGGACGAGACGGTTCGCGTTTGTTTCGCCGAGGAACCAGAAGTAGGAGCCTTCCAGCACCGTCTTGAATGCGCCGAAGCGCCCGAGGAGGTTCTGCAGGAAAGCGCTGTTGTCGACCCCCTTCTCCGTCTGCCCCGTATTGGCGCGGAGAATTTTCAGTGTCCCGCCGCTGGCCAGGTTGTAGGCGATCAGCGGGGCCGCGCCGAGCAGGAAACCCGCGAGCGCCCCCCCCGCTTCGGCTGGCCGCAGCGTGGGCCGGGCGGCCAATTTCGCTTGCAGGGAACGTCGCCGCCCGGTGTGCCCCTGCGCGTCGATTGGCCAGAGCCAGTCGAGGAGCCAGACCGCGACCCCCGCGCCGAGGACGCTGAGCAGGAACCAGATGAAGAGGATCTTGGTGCTGAGGCCGATCCCCACCAGCAGCCCCGCCAGCGCCAGCCAGCCGATCCTTCGGCTATCGCGCCAGCGCAGGTAGGCGAGGCACGCGCCGAGCGCCAGCGGCACGACCTGGCAGACGACATAGACGCCGACGCGCGACCAGAAGATGTACGAGGGCGCGGTGGCGAGCAGGAGCGCCGCGACGAGCCCGGCGGGTCGCCCGAAGAGGCGGCGTCCGAGGAAGTAGCTGAGGACGATCGCGATGGTGCCGAAGCCGATCGTCATCGCGCGCGTAGGGCCGACGCCGGGGCCGAAGAGGGCGAAGAGGGGCAGCGCGACGTACATGCTGCTGACCCCCTGATAGTCGCTGATCATCAGGGGGAAGTCGCGCCCGAAGAGGTGCAGCCCGACGCCGCGATTGAGTTCGACCGGTTGCCCGAGGACGAGCTGCATCGCCGGGACGACGTCGTACGCCTCGTCGTTGTACAGCCCCGGCAACCGCCAGCCATAGGACGCGCTCGCCACGAAGAGGACGAGCGCGAGCGCGAGGACGAGCCAGTCGCAAAAGAGCGGTAGGTGGGGCGCTGGCGGCAGGGCGTTGTTCGGCAGCGGGCGCACGGCGACACGATGCGGCCCGGCGGGCGGCGCATCGGTCAGGGTCGAACTCGCCAGTGGTCGAGTACGGATCGGGGCGCTCCTTCGTCGCGCGCATGCATGCGCTGCCGGTGCGTATCGCGTGGAGTATAACGGCTGAGCATGGGGGTCGGTGACGCGATAGGTGCCGATCCCGGTCCGCTGTGAGGCCGCGCTCGATACGTTTAATCACCGCCGCCGATGCGTCGCGCCGCTTCGTCGATCGCGGCGTGGTCGCGCAAAGCGGCGATCGTCGTGCTGAAGATCGCCGTCTCGCCGGGCGCGAGGATACGCAACTCGCCCGCCTCGCGCGTCGCATGCCGCCCGCCCCCACGCCCGGTGGACGGCTCCAGCCCCATCACGTACTCCCCCGCGAGGAGATTGCGCCATTGCCAGAGGAGCGGGAACGACCCCTGCGTGTAGCGGATCGCGACGCCGATCCCCCGGCTATCGGCGAACGCGCGGTTGACCAGCGCGACCTCGGCCAGGCCATCCGGGTCGGATGGCACGTCGTGGATGACGACCTGGGCCCCGGTGCCCGGCGCGTCGCCGCGTCGCCACACCGCATCGTCCGGCGTCGAGCGCGTGCCGGGTGGGAGGAGCAATTCGCTCGTCGCCGCGAGCACCGGGAAGCCGAGGTTGATGTGATGCAGGAGCAACACCGGCTCGGGACGATACCCCTCGTTGACGACGGTGTCGGTGACGGTGAGCGCGGTGGCTCCCAGGCGCGTCTCGATCCGGCGCGTCAGCAGCAGATTCTCCCCGTACAGGGTCACCTGCCGCACCCGCCCCTCGATGGCGAGGATGTACTCGTCCCCTTGCCACTGCCCATCGTAGCGCACATGCGTCGCGGGGATATTGTTGATCCGCCCGTGCAGCGGATAGGCGACCCCCTCATCCACATTCGCCGTGCCGATGTTGTCCAGGCCGCAGGTCGCCAGGAGCCCGCCCGCGAACGAGCGTTCCCACCCGCGCCCGTCGCGCTCGTGCCGCGACGGATGGACCACGCCCATCGCCGACTGCCAGGCGAGCGGCACCCCCGCCAGCCGGGCCTCGCCGATGTCCATGCCCCGCTCGGGCAGGACCGTGAACGACAGGCCGCCCCCGGTCTGCACATCGAGGGTCCGTACGCCCCGCGCCGTGCCATCGGTGCGCTCGCCCGCCGTGATCACCGCGAGCTGATCCATCGTCCCGACGTGGCGGCGGAGTTCGTCGGCACTCCATTCCTGACCGTAGAGCCTGACCATCCTTTGCCCCCTTCCCCTGCTGTTATCTACTGCCATCCGGTCGGGCCGTATCGTCCGGTGTGCCTCGCGCCCCCGCCTCTCACGGCCTCCTTCGCGGCGTTGCTCGTGTCGTGGCCGAGGCGAGGCTCACCATTGGCCGCCCGCCATGAAGCCGCCGTCCACGTAGAAGGTCTGGCCGGTGGTGAAGTCGGATGCCGGCGAGGCCAGGTAGATCGCGAGACCGGCAAGGTCGGCGGGGCGCCCCGGACGGCCCGCCGGAACCCGCTCCAGGATCCAGGAGCGCGTGTGCGCGTCGTCCCAGAGCGCTTTGTTCAGCGCGGTCTCGATCCAGCCGGGGCAGATGCAGTTCACCTGTACGTTGTGCGTGGCCCACTCGACCGCCAGTGTGCGCGTCAACTGCCCGATCGCGCTCTTCGTCAGCCCGTAGACGGAGAGTTTGCCGAGGCCATAGGCGGTGGTAAGCGAGCCGATGTTGATGATCTTGCCTCCGCCCCCTTCGGCCAGCAGCGGGAGGACGGCCTGGCTCAGGAAGAACGGGGCGCGCAGATTGACCGCCATGATCTCGTCGTAGGTCGCGGGCTGGACCGCGACGGCGGGCTCGCGTCGGTTCATCCCGGCGCAATTGACGAGGATGTCGATCCGCCCGAAATGGGCGTGTACATCGCGCGCCAGTGTCTGGGCGGCGGCGAGTTCGCCCAGATCGCCCGGGAAAGATGCGGCCTCGCCGCCCTGGCCGGTGATCGTCTCGCGGGTCGCCGCCAGGCGCTCGACGGAGCGCCCGCCGAGGGCGACCCGCGCCCCGGCCTGCGCGAGGGTGGCGGCGAGTTCCCGCCCGATACCGCTGCTGGCACCGGTGACAAGCGCGACCTTCCCCTCCAGCGAGAACAAATCGTGGAGCACGCGACCTTCCATGTCCCCATCCCCTCCCTTACGGCGGCGATCGCCCTACGGCCTGCGTCGCCGTGGCGCGACCCCACCGGTCGGCATGGTACACGCCCGAGGACGAGGCGAGCAAATGTGGCGACCGGGGATTTTTGGCCGCGGTCGATCTCTCCGGCGGTGCCACGATCCCCGGCACGGGGCACGCCGCGGCCGACCGCCTGGATACCCCTTTGGATAGCCGTTGCGGGGCCGATTCGCCGCGTGGTCCCCCCGCATTATCCGGGACTGCGCGCAAAAGGGAACCGGCGGGGAGTAACTCCCCGCCGGTTCCCTTGCTGTACTTCGGATACTTTAGTGGTGCGCCTGGCAAGACTCGAACTTGCGACCTTTTGGTCCGCAACCAAACGCTCTATCCTCTGAGCTACAGGCGCGTATCCCCCGAAGCGGAGAGAAATATAGCACAGCGAGCGGGGCGGCGCAAGGGCGCTGCGGCCCTCCCGCCCCACACGGGAGGGCCGCAGCGCAGCGACGAAATTACCGGCCGGCGACCGGCAATGCCGTCACCTGGGGGACGACCGCGCTACCGAGGAGGTCGAAGATGCCCGGCTCGTGTACGTTTGGCAAGCTAATGATGATCTCGTCGAAGCCGAGTGCGGCCAGTGCGGCCAACTGCTCGACCGCCTGCGCCGGTGTCATTGCAGGCAGTTGCCCACCCGACGCACCCGGCGTCACCGTGCCCTCGCGCGTCACGTTCAGGGCGTAGATCGCCGTCTTCTGGATCGCCTCGTAGGGGCGCCCGACCGCCTCGCAATGCTCGCGCAGGATGTCGAGCTTGCGACGCAGGTCGTCGGGGCTGGCGTTGGCGAAGAGGTTGCAGGCGTCGGCGTACTGCGCCACCAGCCGCAGCGTCTTCTTCTCGCCGCTGCCGCCGATCAGGATCGGCGGGTGTGGGCGCTGGAGAGCCTGTGGCGAGTTGAGCGGGCGGTCTAGCTGGTAGTGCTTGCTCGCGAATGGCTGCTCGTCGCCCGCCCACATCTGATGGGCGAGCTGCAACGTCTCCTCCAGCCGCTCGAACCGCTCCGCCACCGGCGGGTAGGGGATGCCCAGCCCGCGATGTTCCTCTTCGTTCCAGGCCGCGCCGATGCCGAGATAGGCCCGGCCACCGGAGAGGACATCGAGCGTCGTGGCGGTCTTGATCAGGATGCCGGGGTGCCGGTAGGTGACGCCGGTGACGAGGGTGCCGAGTTTGATGTTCTTCGTGCGCGCCGCCGCGAAGGCGAGCGCGCTGTACCCCTCCAGCATGTCATTCTCGGCGGGGCCGATCATCGAGATCTGGAAGAAGTGATCCATGACCCAAAAGCTGGCGAAGCCCGCCCGGTCGGCCTCCTCGGCGATGCGCCCGAAGGTCGCGCCGATCTGCGTCGGCCCTTCGGGCCAGGTGAAGTTCGAAACCTGTATGCCAAGTCGCATCGGTATCCTCCATAGATGCCCTGTTTCAGTGCGATTCGGGACCGGAGCCAGGATTGGCCGTCCGCACAGGAGCCGTTGATCAGGTGGCTCGCACACAGCACGACCAATGCTGCAACAAGTCTACTGCGGGCTATGACAAAAATCAAACGATGTCATCTGTTAGTAGTGAATCGTCGGGTGCTATAATGCGCGTATGGAAAAAACAATTTCGCCCACCAACGCCGCACCATCCTCGCCGAGTGTCGAGGAGATGCAGACACGCCGCCGCATCCTCGATGCCGCGAAGGCCAATCTGCGTCGCTATGGTGCGAGTAAGACAACCGTCGTGGACATCGCCCGCGACCTCCGCATGTCGCACAGCAACGTCTACCGCTTCTTCCGCACGAAGGTCGAACTCCTCGATGCGGTGGTGGAGGAATGGCTGATCGATGAAGAACTTTTCCTCGCCGAGATGGCCGGGCGGGACGAGGCGGCGGGGGCGCGCCTGGAGGCGCTCTGGCTCACCCTGTTGGCGCGCAAGCGCTCGAAGCACGCCGAGGATGCCGAGTTCGTCGACCTGTACTATCGTATCCTGGAGGAACGACCGACGGCGGTCGCGCGTTACCTGGCGGCGTCGCAGGCGGCCATCGAGCGGATCATCGCCGATGGGGTGCGCACCGGGGAGTTCGCGCCGCTCGATGTGCCGGAGGCCGCGCGCGTGGTCCGTTCGGCCACGCTCGCCCTGGTCGAGCCGGGTTTCCTCTACGTCGCCGCGCCCTCCTGGCCGACGAACGAGGCCCACGCGCGCAATCTGCTCCGCGCCCTCGTCGCGGGCTTCGCCAATCACGCCGCCCCGCCCGCGCTCGAAACAACCATAGCGACGGTCCCCCCTGCCGATGTGGCGTCCGACGCCGAGTGAGCGTCGTGCCGCCCTACGCCCAGAGCGCGCGCCACCAGTCGAAGTGCGGCATCCCGCTCGCCCGCCCGTCCGCCAGCACCCGGTCCAGATCGAGCGGCAGGCGGCGCAGGTCGATGCCCACGCGCCCCCCCTCCAGATCGAGGATGCCGTACTCGGCCCAGGCGACGCCGCGATTGATCGGCAGATCGGGCGTACCGGGGCCGATCCCTGGTAAGCCGACGCTGCCCACATTGACGATCCGTCGCGCCCCGTGCCGCCGGACGAGTTGGACGTGCGTGTGTCCCCCGACGACGAGCGTGGCCGCGTCGTGCCCGACGAGCATCGCGTCGAGCGCGTCGTCGGGCGTCGTGGCGGCGATCACCTCGTCGTAGGAGCGTGGCGAGCCGTGGCAACAGAGCAATGTGGCAGCGCCATCAAGCGGGATGGTGAGGGTCGGGGGGAAGGTGCGGATGAACGCCCGCTCCGCGTCCGCGAGCTGCGCGGCGGCCCAGGCGGTCAGTTCGCTTACCGGCGTCGCGCGGTCGGCGCGCGGCGCGGCGAGCAGCCAGTCGTCGGTGTTGCCCATGACGACCGGGCAGCCGAGGCCGCGCAGGCGCGCGAGGGTCGCCGCAGGGCGCGGGCCGAGCGTCGCCACATCGCCGAGGCAGACGAGCCGGTCCAGCGGTTCGTGCGCGAGCGCCGCCAGGGTCGCTTCGAGTGCGACGAGATTGCCGTGAATGTCCGCGATCACGCCGATCCGCATGGGCTTGAAGCCTTCCGTTTGTGGCGGCAGCGCGGGCCGTCGAGGAACGAAAAGGGCCGGACGCAACTGCGTCCGGCCCTCGTTCATGATGACGGGAAGGGAGGGATTCGAACCCTCGAAGGGGATTGAAGCCCCCTTAACCGCTTAGCAGGCGGTCCCATTCGACCTCTCTGGCACCTTCCCAGGGTGTGTGTGCGCTGGCGGAGAGGGAGGGATTCGAACCCTCGAAGGATTGCTCCTTACCCACTTAGCAGGCGGGCCCATTCGGCCACTCTGGCACCTCCCCGGATAGATTGGTAACGGAGCGCGACGGAGAGGGAGGGATTCGAACCCCCGGAGCTTTCGCTCTGCTGTTTTCAAGACAGCCGCCATCGACCGCTCGGCCACCTCTCCTGACAAGCGCCGATTATAGCAGGCGCGTCGTCCGGCTGTCGAGCGACCATGCGGCCCGTCACGCCGCCCGCCCCACCGGTGTACGTGGCACCGTGGCCCGACCTGTGGGACGATCCGGCCTGATATTGATAGGACTTACGCAGTTGGGCATGAATCAGGCGTGGTTTCGGCCTGATCCCACGTCCAACTGCGTAAGTCCTGATTGAGTGGGTGGAGGAGCAGAAACGATGGGCGTCTTCGATCCGAAGTGGGAGCCACAATTGCGCGGGCGCGCGCTCGCCGCGATCGCGACCGCCGATCCGGCGCACGACGAGCAGCACATCGCCCGCGTGGTGGCGACCGCGCGCCGTCTGGCCGAGGCCGAGGGAGCCGATCCGACGATCGCGATCCCCGCCGCCTGGCTGCACGATTGCGTCACCGTGGCGAAGGATTCGCCGCAACGCGCGGAGGCGTCGCGCCTCGCGGCGGCAGCGGCGACCGACTTCCTGGCCGCGATCGGCTACCCGGCGGGGGCGCTGTCCGGCATTGCCCATGCGGTCGAGGCGCACAGTTTCAGCGCGGGGATTCCGCCGCGCACGATCGAGGCGCGTGTGGTGCAGGACGCCGATCGGCTGGATGCGCTCGGGGCGGTCGGCATCGCCCGCACGATCGCGCTCGGCGGCGCGCGCGGTGCGCCCCTCTACGCCACCATCGAACCCTTCCCCCATACGCGCCAGCCGGACGACCGCGCGAGCGTGATCGACCACTTCTACACCAAACTGCTGACCCTGGCCGGGACGATGCAGACCGCGACCGGGCGGGCCGAGGCGGCGGCGCGCACCGCTTTCATGCGCGATTTCCTGGCGCAATTGGGGCGTGAGATCGGCGCTGTGCCACCCCCCGACTGAACACCTCATGCGCCTCTGACGGCTGATCTGTCGCGATGGTCGCCACCCACCCGAGAGGGTGTATCACACCTGCAAGGGATGATTTGGATGGTCAGAACGACCGTTCTGACGTATACTTAAGAATGCACAGAATAGATGGAAAGGAGCGAACGTACGCATGAAAAATGGTCAAGCGCAGCTGACGCTCGATCTCGGCGAGGACACATCCGAGTCGACAACGGAATCGGCGGCGACGGAGCTGGAGGCGGTGCTTGATACGCGCCCGACGCTGCTCCTGCTCGATGGGCACGGGCTGGCGTTTCGCGCCTTCCATGCGATGCGTACGGGACTCTCGACGATGAAGGGGGAGCCGACCAACGCGGTCTTCGGCTTCAGTCTGATGCTGATGGAAGTGCTGAACCGTTGGCACCCCGATCAGATCGTGATGACCTTCGATGTCGGGCGCACCTTCCGCCACGAACTCAACGCCGACTACAAGGCGCATCGCCCTCCCATGCCCGATGAGTTGCGCCAGCAGATGACGCGCATCCGGCAACTGGTGGAGGCGTTCGCGATCCCGATCCGCGAGGTGCGCGGCTTCGAGGCCGACGACGTGATCGGCACCCTCTCCGCGAAGGCGGCGCTCGAAGGCTATCTGGTGACGGTCGTCACCGGCGACTCCGATCTCCTCCAACTCGTCGGCGACGGGGTGGAGGTGGTGACGCCGGGCGCGAACAATAGCTTCTCCGATCTGCGGACCTACGACACCGAAGCCGTCCGCGCGCGCTTCGGCTTCGACCCGCCGCTCGTCGCCGACTACAAGGCGCTCGTGGGGGATATCTCCGACAACATCGCCGGGGTGCCGGGGATCGGCGACAAGACGGCGAAGACGCTGATCGCGGAGTACGGCCCGATCGAGGCGATGCGCGAGCACCTGGCCGAGATCAAGCCGCCGAAGGCGCGCAAGGCCTTGGAGGAGCATTTCGGGGCGGCGGTCGCGGCGAAGGAACTGACGACGATCCGGCGCAACCTCGACATCCCGCTCGACTTCGGCGGCACCGAGGGAACCTACGATCGCGATCGGGTGCTCGAACTCTTCCGGGAGTTGGAATTCACGTCGCTGGTGGGGAGGGTGCCGCGCCCCTGGAACGAGCCGGAGGAGGCCGCGCCGCCGAAAGAGCCGCCGTTGGAGTACGCGCGCGTCACGGTGGACGACGAGGAGAAGCTGGCGGCGCTCGCGGCGGAGTTGCGCGCGGGTCGCGCCTTCGCGGTCGATGTGGAGAGCGACGCGCTCGACCCGATCCGCGCCAAGCTCGTCGGCATCGCCATCGCCACCGACCCGCAGCACAGCTACTACGTCCCGGCCGCGCACCGCGAGGGGCCGCAACTGCCGCTCGCGCGGGTCCGCGAGGTGCTCGGCCCGCTCATGGCCGACGAGGCGCTGCCGAAGTACGCGCATCACGGCAAGTACGATCTGCACGTCTTGCAGAACGCCGGGATAGCCCTGCGCGGCGTGGTCTTCGACACGATGCTCGCGGCGTATCTGCTCGGCGAGTCGAATGTTGGGCTGAAGGAGTTGGCGTTCACGAAGCTCGGGATCGAGATGACGCCGATCGAGGAGTTGATCGGGCGCGGCAAGGCGCAGACGTCGATGGATCATGTGGCGATCGCGCCGACGACCGACTACGCCGGCGCGGATGTCCACGTCACCTATCGGCTGGTGGAGCCGTTCGCGGCAGGGCTGCGCGAGCGCGAACTCGAACGGGTCTTCACCACGCTGGAGATGCCGCTGGTCCCGGTGCTGGCCGCGATGGAGCGGGTCGGGATCGCCCTCGACGTGGAATACCTGCACAGCCTCTCGGGGAAGATCACCGAGGTGATCGCCCAGCGCGAGCGGGAGATCCATCGCCTCGCCGAGCATGAGTTCAACATCAACTCGACGCAGCAGCTCGGTAAGGTGCTCTTCGAGGAACTAGGACTGACCGGGCGCAAGAAGACGCAGCGCGGCGGCTACTCCACCAATGTGGACGTCCTCGAAGAGTTGCGCGACAAGCACCCCATCGTGGACGCGATCCTCGAATACCGGCAACTCGGCAAGCTCAAGTCGACGTACATCGACTCGCTGCCCCTGATGGTTAATCCGCAGACGAAGCGGGTCCATACCTCGTTCAACCAGACGATCGCCTCGACCGGGCGGCTCAGTTCGGTCAACCCGAACCTCCAGAACATCCCGATCCGCAGCGAGATCGGGCGCGAGGTGCGGCGTGCGTTCATCGCCGATAACCGCACCGACAAGCGGCTCTTCCCGCACGAAGAGTCGGTGCTGGTCGGGGCGGACTACTCGCAGGTGGAACTTCGGCTGCTGGCGCACTTCAGCGGCGACGAGAACTTGATCGCCGCCTTTCGGCGGGGGGAAGATATCCACCGCCGCACCGCCGCGCTCGTCAACGACATCCCCCAGGAGCAGGTGACGGCGGACCAGCGGCGGATCGCCAAGAGCGCGAACTTCGGGATCATCTACGGACTCAGCGCCTATGGCCTCGCGCGCGACACGGGGATGCCGGTGGCGCAGGCCGATCGCTTCATCAAGGCGTATTTCGAGCAATACCCGAAGGTACAGGCGTACCTCGAAGGGAGCCGCGAACACGCGCGGCGCACCGGTTACGTCTCCTCGATCAGCGGGCGGCGGCGCTACATCCCGGATATCGAGTCGCCGAACGGGATGAAACGGAGCGCCGCCGAGCGGATGGCGATCAACATGCCGGTACAGGGGACCGCCGCCGATCTGATGAAGGAGGCGATGCTCCGCATCCACGCCACGCTGATCGACGAGGGATTGCTGAGCAAGCTGATCCTCCAGGTCCATGACGAATTGGTCTTCGAGGCTCCGCGCTCGGAACTCGACGCGCTACGCGAACTGGCCGGGCGGATCATGGTCGGGATCAGCGCCGAGGCGGGGCTGTCGGTGCCGCTGGAGATCGAGGTGAAGGCCGGGAGCAATTGGGGCGATATGGAGGATGACGAGTAGGTAGGGTGCGGTCGCCAGATCGCCGATACCTGCCCTATCCTTCTTTCCACCGATGTATCCGATACGACAGAGAGGACAACGCCGCGCCGACGGGAAACCCCGTCGGCGCGGCGCGTATGAACGCTTACGAAGCGTGGCCGTTCGCGGCGATGGCCTCCCGCGATGGTGTGGCTATCCGGGTCGTCGCGGCATCCGAGGTGTAGAGATCCTGCCGCGTCAGCGGCAACGATAAAGAACCGGTGGGGGTGGTGCTGGCGAGCAGCGTCTGCATGATCGACAGGTTGCCGCGCTCGAAGGCGTAGGCGGCACCGGCCATGTAGAGCCGCCAGACGCGATACGTCACGTCGTCGGTCAGCGTCAACGCCTCGGCGCGGCGCGCTTCGAGTCGCTCGCCCCACTGGCGCAGGGTACGCGCGTAGTGTCGACGCAGGCTTTCCACGTCGCAGACCTCGAAGCCCATGTCCTCCGCCGCCGCCAGCGTATCGTGGATCGTCTGCAACTCGCCGTCCGGGAAGACGTGTCGCGCGATGAACGACTCGTGCCCACGCTCACCCATCACGCCCTTGCGGTGGCCCGGTCCCGACACATCGGTGATAGCGTGGTTAAGGAATAATCCGCCCGGCTTGAGGGCGCTCCGTACAGCGGTGAAGTACCCATTCAGGTTCGCCGTGCCGACATGCTCGGCCATGCCAATACTCGCGGCCTTGTCGAACCAGCTCGTCGGCAGGTCGCGATAGTCGCGGCTCTCCACCTGGCAGCGGTCCGATAGGCCTGCCGCCGCGATCCGCTCGCGCGCCAGCACCGCCTGCGCCTCCGAGAGGGTGATGCCGGTGGCGTTGACGCCGTAATGCTTCGCCGCGTGCATGATCAGCGCCCCCCAGCCGCAGCCGATATCGAGGAAGCGTTCGCCCGGTTGCAGGCGGAGCTTGCGGCAGATCAGATCGAGTTTCGCTTCTTGCGCCTGATCGAGCGAATAATCGGGATCGGCGAAGTATGCGCAGGAGTAGACCATGCGCCGATCGAGCCAGAGGCGATAGAAATCGTTACTCACATCGTAGTGATAGCGGATCATCTGCCGGTCGCGCCCGCGCGTGTGGGCCTTGCCCGCTTCCCGGGCGCGGTGTGCCGCCGCCGCCTCCCGATCGTGCGGGCGCGAGCGCAAACCATCGACCAGGAGCGGGGCGACCCGCAGCAGATCGCGCAGATGCGGGCGATAGTGGCCGATCGCCTCGGCAAGTTCGAAGATGTGCTCCAGATCGCCATCGACTTCCCAGTCGCCGCGCAGGAACGCTTCGCCGAGGGCGAGCTCGTCCGGGTGCAACAAGGCCAGGCGCAAGACGTCCGGTGTCCTCAGGACGAGGGTCCAGTCGGCGACCCCCTCGACCGGCGGCAACGTGGTGCCATCCCAGAGACGCACGGCGAAGCGCCGCTCCGCCGCCGGGACGAAGAGCTCGAGGACCGCATCGATACGGGCGGCGAGCCGCTTGTTGCGTCCGCCCATCGGAAACTGCCGGATACGACCGGATACCGCTGTAGAACGCTGAATTTTGAGTGCCATTGCGTACTCCTCCATTCTCCTTAACCTGTAGCTCGGTGAATCCTCCTCCCTCATGCGCCTGCTGACGCGCTCCCCGCGCGCTGCCGGGCGACTTACTGTTTCGCACACACTAACGCTGTCAAGTAGGAGGTAATTCCGGCTGTACAATAACAATTTTTACTGGGCGATAGCGTGCGCGATATGGTGGCAAGCGGGCGGCTACAACGCTCAACGTCGACATACAGCCTTCCTCAACGGCACCATTGGTCCGCCGAAAGGCATACGAACGGGGAGCGGCATTGTGAGTCCGGGGTGTGGGAGTCCTACGTGTGACATCAGGAGAACTAGCCCGAAGGGCGGGCGGCTAACCACGCGATCGGGGGATACCACCCGGTTCGGTAAGGCGCTATCCTACATGGATGGTCGGCGGACGCGCGCCGACCGAGGGGTGTCATGGCCTCGGCGAGATCGAGGGGGAACGTTGCGCTTCGATGTGTATAAGGGTGAGGAACTCGCCGCCACATTCGTGTATGGTGCCGTACCGCGCTATTATGGCCTGTGCGGTCGGGAGATCGCGACCCTGATCGCGGCTACCCCGGTCATCTATAACCTGTGGACGCAGGAGTCCGATGCCAGTCCCGATTACGAGCGCGCCGATTGGTGGGCCGCGCGGATCATCAGCGCCCCGTTGGCGCGGGCGGGCTTCGTGCTGCGCCCTAGCTGCGCGCACACCGGGCCGACAGATGGGCGGCGCGGGCGCGCACAAGCCCCATGCCGATCCGTCATCCGATGAACGCGCGCTCCAGGCACGGTGGTAGGCGCTGCCAACAGAACGGGGCGGAGAGATTGCTTTCAGGTATGTCTCGTCGGCGCAGCATAGGCAGGAGTGGTGCCACGAACGGAGAGGAACGGTGAGCGAGGGGATCGGTGAGCGGCGGAACACCCGTATCGCCCGTAGCTCCGCCTGTGCCTCGGAGATAGTGGTAGGGTGTCACGCCGCGCGTCGCCTCAGCCCGACCGCGCCGAGGAGCACACTCGTGAGGAGGATAAGCGCCAACGGTGCGAGGAGAGAAGGCAAGGGTCGGCGTGCCGCGTAGCCCGCGCCGGTGTCGGGGAGATTCGGCAGCGATGTATCGACAACCGATGTGCCAGGGCCGAGGGCGGCAGGCTCATCCCCGGCCTCAGCGAGAGGTCTGGTGCGATTGCAACTCCCTGTCGCGAGCGCGCCCGCCGGGAGATCTTGCGATGGGCCACTTGCATGCGTGGCGAAGGCATAAACCAGATATCCTGTCCCTACCTGGAAGGGATAGCCGCAGTCGCCGCCACCCGAGCCGGTGTAGACGATGGTCTCGCGCGCGACCGACCCTTTCCAGTTGGTATCAACCTGGAAAGTCACCCGCTGATAACGATACCCAGCGGCTGTGACCTCCGGGTCGATCGCGATTACGCGCCCCTGGAATACCGCCGTCGCCTGCTCGCGTGCTGTCGCCGGATCGCTCGGCATGGCGCAGGTACAGGCGAGGCAGCGTGCGGGCGCGACGAACATTCCGCCGAGTCCGACGAGCAGGCCGAGCAGCAGCGTAGAAATTTGCCAGCGGCGCATCTCGCCTCCTGTGCGCTGGGCATAGCTTACTGCGCGATGGCCGCACCATCGCGGCGCGGATCGGCACCGCCATAGCGCGCGCCGGTATCGGGGTCGAGCATGATCCCCTGCCCGCCGCCGACCGCCCACGACCAATCGTCCAGCGTCTTGACGCCGTGGCCGAGCGCGGCCAGATCGGCGCGCGTCTCGGCGGCGAAGCGCCCTTCGAGGTGGAGTTCGGTCCCGGCGAAGAGGCGGAAGCGCGGTGCCTCGATCGCCGCCTGGATCGAATAGCCGTGGTCGATCACGTTCAGGATCATCTGCGCGGTCGTCTGGAGGATCCCGAACGATCCCGGCGTGCCGATCACCGTGAAGAGTTGCCCGTCCGGGCCGTAGAGCGCGGCGGGGGCCATGCACATCTCGATCTTCTTGTGCGGGCCGATCACATTCGGGCTCGTCGGATCGCCATCGAACCAGTAACCGAGGTTGTTGAGCATGATGCCGGTATCGCCGACCATCACCCCGGAGCCGAAGAACGCGCCGATGCTCTGGGTTACCGACACCGCGTTCCCCTCGGCGTCCACCACGTCGAAGTGCGTGGTGTTCTCCATATCGCTCGGCAGCGGTCTGCCCGCCTGGACGAATTCCTGTCCTGGCGGGCCGCCGTAGCGCTCCCCCTCGGCGAGGCCGACGTAGGCCGGGCCGATTTCCGCGCGGCGGCGCACGGCATAGCCCTTGGAGAGGAGTCCGGCGAGCGGGGCATCGGGATCCATGGTGTAGACGATGCGGTCGGCGATCGCCAGCTTCATCGCCTCCACCGTCAGGTGGACGGCGGCGGCGCTCCCCTGGCCCGCTGCGCGCAGATCGTACCCTTCCAGCAGATTGAGCGTTTCCAGGTACTGGAAGCCGCTGCACGGCGGCGGCGCGGTTCGCACCGTGTAGCCGCGATAGGTCGTGCCGACCGGCTCCTGCCATTCGGGGACGAAGTCGGCGAGGTCGTGCTCGCTCAGCAGGCCTCCCGCCTCGCGCAGGGCTCCGATGAAGCGTTCGCCGAGTGCGCCGCCGTAGAACGCCGCCGCGCCCCCCGCCGCCAGTTCACGGTAGGTCGCGGCGAGCGCCGGTTGCCGGATGATCGTCCCGGCGAGGGGCGGGGTGCCACCAGGCATGAAGACCTCGCGCGCCGCGTCGTTCAGCCGCTCGACGCTGCTGGCGATGAACTGCGCGCCGTTGAGGGTGACCGGCACGCCCGCCTCGGCGTACTCGATCGCCGGGGCGAAGATTTGGTCGAGCGGCAACGAGCCGAAGCGCTCGTGCGCCGCGAGCCAGCCGCCGAGCGCGCCAGGCACCAGCGCCGACTTCGGGCCGTACTCGCGCTCGCTTGGACTCGCATAGGCTCCCGGTTCGGCGGCGTGGGCGCTGCGCCCGACGTAATCGAGCGCGTGCAGGCGATTGTCCCGCGCGCTGTGGACCAGCATGTAGCCGTCGCCGCCGAGGCCGGACATGTACGGCTCCGCGACGTTCAGCGCGGCGGCGACGGCCACCGCCGCGTCGATCGCGTTGCCCCCGGCAACCAGGATGCGAACCCCCGCCAGCGAGGCGAGCGGGTGTGCAGCGCTGACCATGCCCCGCCCCCCCATCACCGGGGGGCGGGTCGAGGTGCCGTGGTTGGACCAGACCATCAGGTATTCTCCTTATGTGGGTGATGTTGGCGTGTCGGCTGATGGCGTGCGCGCGAGCAGCATCTTTAACTGCGCCTCCACGGTCGGCCATTCGTGGTCGAGGATGCGGAACCAGGCGGTGTCGCGATTGCGCCCCTTGATGATGAAATGCGCGTCCTGGATCCCCTCGAAACGGAAGCCCATCCGCAACGCGGCCTTGCGCGAGCGCAGATTGAGCGCGTCGCATTTCCATTCGACGCGCCGGTAGCCAAGCGCGAAGGCGTGCCGCAGGAGCAGGGTCGTCGCTTCGAGGTTGGCGTTCGTCCGCTGCGCGATCGGGCTGTACCAGATGCTGCCGAGTTCGATCTTCAGGTGTTCGGGAACGTTGTTGATGTAATTGACCACGCCGATCGGCGTGTGACCGGCCTGCTCGCGTACGCAGAAGCAGCGGCCATTCGCGGCCTCGACCTGCCCGCGCAGGGCCTCGGTCAGCCCCGCCTCATCATCGAATGGCCCGTTCAGGAGGAAGCGCCAGATCGCCGACTCCGCGTCGTACGCGGCGGTCGCGCGGCCATTCAGCCTGATCGGCGCGCCATTCGACCGCGCGTACAGCGTCGGGATATCCCGCGCCAGATCGAGGGGCGCGAGTGTGAACTCCGTGCCGACCAGCGTCACCGCTGCCGGTTTCAGCGGCAGCGACTCCCGGCGCGCCAGGACGTCTGCCGAGAGCGGTGTGCCCGCCTGGGGTATCGCCATCTGCCCTCCTCCCGCCCGCCGCTCGCTGCATCGCGCGGGGATGATGGCAGATCGGGGCGCGGGGGGCAAGCGCGCCCTGGTTCAGAACTCAGCAGCCAATACCCGCGATCCCAGGAGCGGCGCCCCCCCGGCCCTCGTCGGGAAACAGGCTTGCGCTACGCTTCCGGTGCGGCGGGTTCGACCTGCACGAGATTGGTATAGAAAGTCGCGCCGCCACCCATGTCCGCCGGGCGCGATGGGGTGAGGACGTTGATCCCGTTCCCGCCCCGGAACTTGCTCGCCCACCACGTCGCCGGGCTGGCGACCACGCCGGGGCGGACACGGTCAATCACCAGCGCGTGCAGGAAGCACTCGCCGCGATCGTTGAAGACGCGCACCAGCGCGCCGTCCGCGATCCCGCGCGCGGCGGCGTCCGCCGGGCTGATCTCGATCGTCGGGCGTCCCTCGCGGCGCGTCAGCGTGTTCACGTCGTTAAAGGTTGAATTGATGAAGTGGTGCGCCTTCGGGGTGAGCAGCGTGAGCGGGTAGCGCGCGTGCAACTCGGGCGTCACCTCGGCGCTCTCGGTCAGCGGCACATGGGTCGGCAACGGGTCGTGACCGAGTTCGCGCAAGCGCTCCGAGCGGAACTCCACCTTGCCCGATGGCGTGGCGAAACCGCCCATCGCGAACGGGACGAATCCGCCGCCCGGCGCGTTCCGGGGCAGGGTCAGCTTCACCCAGCGCTCGCGCTCCAGTCGCTCGCGGGTGATCCCGGCCATCCAGGGGTGCGTGCTGTCGAGCGCCTGCTGGATCAGGTCGTCATCGGTGTCCACGAAACAAGACTCCGTGAAGCCCATCCGGGCGGCGAGGAGGCGGAAAACCTCCGTGTTCGGTTTGCTCTCGCCGAGGGGGGCGATCGCCGGGGTGTTGAGCTGGATGTAATAGTTGCCGTACGCCTTGTGCAGATCGAGCTGCTCCAGCTGCGACGTGGCGGGCAGGATGATGTCGGCCCAGCGCGTCGTATCCGTGCAGTAGGTATCGTGGACGACGGTGAAGAGGTCCTCGCGTGCCAGCCCGGCGAGCACACGATTGGTCTCCGGGGTCGAGGCGACCGGATCGGCGTTGTAGACGAACAGCGCCTTGATCGGTGGGTCGTGCAGCGTCGTCAGCGCCGCGCCGAGCTCGATCATGTTGACGCTGCGCGGCTGCCGCGCGCCCAGGAGATCGGGGCGCTGGAGCGCCTGCATATTAATGCCGAAGGCGCCGCTGGTGCTCATCAGCAGGCCGCCCGCCGGATCGCGCCAGGAGCCGATCAGCGCCGGGAGGCAGGTGACGACGCGGACGAGCATCCCGCCGTTGGAGTGGCGCTGCATCCCGTATTGCAGGCGGAGCACCGCCGGTTTCGTCGTGGCGTAGAGGCGCGCGAGGCGGACGATCTCCGCCGCCGGGATGCCGGTCAGTTCCGCAACCCGCTCCGGTGGATACTCGGCTGCGCGCTCGCGCAACTCGTCGAAGCCGAGGGTGTAGCCGCGGACGTACTCCTCGTCGTGCAGCCCTTCGCGATGATGACGTGCATCAGCCCAAGCGCCAGCGCCGCGTCCGAGCCGGGCAGCGGTTGGAGGTGCCAGTCGGCGCGCTCGGCGGTGCGGGTGCGGCGCGGATCGATCACCACCAGTATGGCACCGTTGTCCTGCGCGGCCTTAAGGAAGGGCATCAGGTGCGGATTGGACGTGACCGGATTCGTCCCCCAGCAGATGACCAATTTGGCGTTCGGAAACTGCTCGGGATCGGTGCCATAGTAGCTCCCCAGGGTGTACTTGTTGCCCTCCACGGCGGCGGCGGTGCAGATCGTCCGCTGGAGGAGGGTCGCGCCGAGGCGATAGAAAAAGCGATAGTCCATGCTGTAGTTGTGCAGCAGCCCGAGGGTGCCCGAATAGGAGTAGGGGAGGATCGCTTCCGCGCCGTGCTCCGCCACGATCGCCGCGAAGCGCGTGGCGATCTCGTCCAATGCCTCATCCCAGCCGATCGCCACGAACTCGCCGCTCCCCTTCGGGCCGACGCGGCGGCGCGGCGTCAGCACGCGGCGCTCGCTGTAGACGTGCTCGATGTACTGGTTGACCTTGACGCAGAGGAAGCCGCGCGTGATCGGGTGGGTCGGATCGCCCTCGATCCGCACCGCGCGGCCATCCTCCACGGTCACGCGCATCCCGCAGGTGTCGGGGCAATCGTGCGGGCAGACGCCATGCACGATCCGCCGTCCCGTCCCGATCGTTGCCTCGCTCATGCGCTACCTTTCCCGTCGTGTGATCATTGTTGTTCGGGCGTGCGTCGGACCGCCGCGATCGAAATACAGTGCGCTCCCGCGTCGGAACTGCGCGATCCGAGGTCGCCCACTATCGGTGTCAGGAGAAAAACTCCGCGACTGTGTGCGCGAAGCCCGGCAGGATCGCTGAATCACGCAGGATATCGCCTTCGCGGAAGGTGCGCGCCAAACCATCCGGGGTGTGCGCGATCACCTCGCGTGTGCGTGCATAGACAATCCCGATCAGGGCGGTGCCCGCGGCCAGGAAGTCGAGCACCTTCTCGCGAACATCTTCCGCTGTCTCCGACGGGGACACGATCTCAACGACCAGATCCGGCGCGAGCGTCCAGAACGCTTTGGGGCTGTCCCCCTCCGGGATGCGTCCGGCACAGAGGAAGTACACATCCGGGCCGCGCACCACAGCGGGGTCGCGCGCGAGGATGAAGCCCGAATTCGGTCCCCACAATTCCGGCCCGGTGCTGCGCGGCCCAGATACCGAGACGCAGGCTGGAGGCGGTGGCGATGACGCCATGTCGGGCACCCGGCGGCATCTGCTCTACCACCTCCCCTCGAATCAGGCTGCGGCGCTTCGTTGTCTCCGGCATCAGCCAGAAGGTCTCAGCCGTGAGGTTTGTGGTGATGGTACTCAATCGCTGCCCTCTACATCGGCAATCGTGATGCGGCTCTCTGTTCGCGAGCACGTTATCGTCCATCAGTATACGGTATCGCCATCGGCGTCGAGAGGTGCCGCAAGTGCGCCAGCAGATCGGCGCTGAAGCTGCCCTGGCCGATCTCCTCGACCGCGCCGGTAAGCCAGAGATGGTCGTGCTCGTCGCGGCGCACACGGAGATCGCCGCCGGGCATGCCGATCAGCACGGCGGCGACCGCGCAGGCGCTCGATCCGGAGGCGAGGGTGACGCCCGCGCCGCGCTCGCAGTCGATCGCGCGCACATGGCCGCGATCGATCGGCGTCGCGAACTGGACATTGGCGCGCTGCGGGAAGGCGGGATTCCGCTCGATCGCGGGGCCGAGCACATCGATTGGCACCGCCGCAAGGTCGGGGACGACGACGACGCAATGGGGATTGCCGACCGCGAGGACCGTGACGGCGTAGTCGCGACCGTCCAGCGTCAGCGTCCTGCGCGGGTCGAAGGTCGGCACGCCCATGTCGACCGTGGCCGTGCCGATGCGCCCGGTCGCCGGATCGCGCGACCGTTAATGCCGCCACGCCGCCGGGTGTGACGATCGTGAAAGCGTCGCCGGATGCGTGGCCATGCTCCGCCAGATATTTGGCGACGATGCAGAGGCCGTTGCCGCTCTTCTCGGCTACGCTGCCATCGGGATTCCAGATCCGCATGGCGAAATGATCGGGCGCGGGTGGCCAGGGGAGGAGTTCGAGGATGCCGATCGCAGATAAGTTGTGCGGTCGCGAGGTTCAGGCGCACGTCCGACGGCAGCGCGGCGGACTCGACGATGAGATAGTCGTTGCCGAGCCCGTGACTGCGGGTCCAGTACGCTCTCGTGACCTCGATGGAGGAACTGACCAGCCCTGGCGAAGAGTTCACCATCGACCCAAATCTCGCCGCTCTGGCGCAGGTCGGAGCCCATGTCCCGGTGCAGCGCCGAGCCGTTGTCGCTGCCGGTGGAGGGGTAGCCCGCGCCGAGCGCGAGGTGGACCGTGCCGACGATCTTCTCGTCGAAGAGGACATTGCGGGTGAAGCGGGTCACGCCCGGATTGGTGCCGAAGGCGAACTCGCCGAGCCGCCGCGCGCCGTCGTCCATGCCGAGGAGCGATTGCAGCAATTCGTCGTTCCGCCCAGCGCTCGCCTCGACCACCCTCCCGCCCTCGAAACGCAGGCGCACATCGGCCACTTCCTTGCCGCCGTAGACGGCGGGGTAGGTGTGGCGGATCGTCCCGTTGGCCGAATCCTCGACCGGGCCGGTGAAGATCTCGCCGCCGGGCATGTTCTTGTGGCCGTCATCGCTGATCCAGGTGCGCCCGGCGACGGAGAAGGTTATATCGGTATCCGGGCCGACGAGGTGGATCTCGCGCTTGCCTGCGAGGCGTTCGATCAGCGCCTCCTGCCGCGCGCCGAGTTCGCGCCAAACGACGACCGGATCGGGACGATCGACCAGACCACGCACCGAAGATAAAATCGGCCAGCTCGCCGGTCGACATCTCCCCGTCCTGGGCGTAGGCGTTGGTCGGATACATGGCGACGCCCCAGCGCAGGCTACCATCGGCATCGCGCGCCATCACCGCCTTGCCCAGTTCGCGGCGCGCGCCCTGGGCCTGCGCCGGTCGCGCCGGATCGATGCCAGAGAGCGCCTTGGTGTTGCTGTCGCTCATGATCGAGAGCTGCGCGTCGAGGTGTTCGAGGTAGTGGCGCGTGATCGGCGAGATTCAGGACAACTCCGCCTCGTTGGCGGTGCGGTAGTAAAGCGCTTCGAGGCCGGGCAGGCGCAGGTCGACGTGCGGGTGCGCCCCGAGGATGAGCGCCTGCCGGAAGCACTCCTCGACCAGCGGTGCGGCGATCGGCTATGCCCGGATCACGAAGAGATCGCCCGCGCGGAGGCGGAGGGAGTAGTGGGTCAGCAACTTGGCGAGGCCCTTGATGCGCGGGTCGGTCAGCATCGCTCCTCCGCTCGCGAATGGCCGCACGATGATCGGGCGATGGTAGCACGAGCGCGCAGTAACACCAACCGGGCGGTGGTCATAGACCACCGCCCGGTCGGCTAGGGGAGGGAGAGGAGTAGGAGAAAGCCGGTCGCATGGTACCGTCTTCCACGCCTTTAACAACGCGCGTCGATCGCATTGGGTGACAACCCGGACGGCGATCAACGCCGGGCTCGTACGCTACGGGCGGCATGCTACACTTGTGTGCGAAGCGATCTGTGTCGAGCGAGAGGTCATGATGCCACAGCAGCGCCGATCACGGCCCGTCGCCGCGCTCCGCAACTACGCCGCCGCCGCATTGCTGAACCTCGCCCTGGTCAGCACCACCCTCGTCCCGCCCGATCGCCCGCGCGCCGCGCAGACGCGCATCGTGACGATCACGTCGCCCTTCCACCCCACCGAGGTGGCCGATCTGGGTGCGGGCGAGCGGGGTATTCTCAGCATGCCCTACACCGGCGGTGGTCACGGTGCCGCGATCGGCGAGAACTGAAACGCGGCGAGGGCGGTGTCAACCATCCCCGCCGCGTTTCGCTTCATAACGTGAGCGCCGCTCAGCGGCTGCCGAAGCGGGCGCGGCGAAAGCCGATCAGCTCCGCCAGGCGCAGCAGGCGCGCGCGCCAGTCGAGCCAGGGGCGGCGAGTGACGTGGCGGTAGACATACCAGAAGCGTTCGCCGGTGAAGATGCCCCGATACTGCCCATTCTCCACGATCGGGATCGCCCAGCGCCCGGTAGCGATCATCCGCTGCTGCACATCGTAGATCGTGTCGTCCATCTCGGCGACGGTCGCCTCGGCGTCCATCAGCTCCCGCACGGTCCGATAGCGGATCGCGCCGCCATTGAGCGCCTGCATCACCTCGTGTCGCCACAACATTCCCACGACCCGCCCATCGTTGTTGATCACCGCGACATCGCGCGGCCCGCCGCGCAGGGCATAAGGGAGCGGGTGATTCTCGTTCACGCCACCGAGATCCCAGAGCATGAACTGCCCGACCTTCAACTTCTTGAGGGTATCCTCGACGCGTACCGCCGTGCCCTCCGTGAACGCGGCGACGACGATGAAGACCGCGATGATCAGCAGCGACGGAACCTGCGCGGCCAGGCCGAGCACCGCCAGTGCAACGGCGAAGGACTGCCCCACGCCCACGGCCACGCGCGTCGCGGTGAGGCGCGGGGCGAAGAAGCTGAGGAAGGCGCGCAACACCCGGCCACCATCCATCGGGAAGGCCGGGAGCAGGTTGAAGAGGACGAGCGAGATATTGGCGAAGAAGAGATAGAAGATGAAGCCGCTCGGTGACACTTCGGTGAGGAGGGTGATGAGTTGAAGGAGGTTGGTGAACCGGTGGGCAGCGGCGATCAGCACGACCGGGGGGGCGAAGAGGGCGGCGATCGCCAGGTTCACGCTCGGCCCGGCGAGCGCGATGACGATCTCTCGCCCCGGTTGCAGCGGGATCTGCTCGATCCGGGCCACTCCGCCGATCGGGAGAAGGGTGATGTCGCGCACGCCGATCCCGTAATACTGCGCCGCGAAACTGTGCCCTAACTCGTGCAAGAGGACGAAGGTGAAGAGTAAGGTCATCAGGATCGTGCCGAAGAAGACGCCGCCGACGCCGTTGCCGCCGAAATAGCCCCAATTCAGGATCGTCCATGGGATGACAAGCAAGAACGAGGGATGCACCTTGATGGCGATCCCGCGCACATTACCGATGACGATCGACTTGCCCACCCTATACCCCTATCTTCGCTCGTCCCCGCGCGGGTTGGTTCCGCACAATACTTGTTATCAGGATGGGCGAGCCGAACAATACGGTTGTCGCAGGCAGCATCGCTACAGGGACAGAGTGGCAGCTATGTGACGATCGGAAGGATACTCTCGCAACTGCTGTACCAGCGTAGCACAAAAAGGCTAAAGTGTCGCGACGACGGGATCGCTGCTCTTTAAACGTCCGTCGAAGACGGATGATTCCCCGATCGTAGGCGGGTGATCAGTGGTGATCAATGGACAATTTGGCAATACTCGGACAGGCCCCCCGCCACCTTTCGGGCGATCTTAAGGAATAGGAACCGTAACGGCTCGTTGGGGATGTGTATAGACAGTCAACGAGCCTCGGCTGCGCGCCAGGGTTTCGCTCTTTGCAACCAAACGTGGCCGTCAGGCGTATAGGATTCATGGGGCATTGTGCCGACACTACGGGGGACGCGAAAGATGGTCGAACAGACGATGGGGCAGGTGTATAGCCCCGCAGCCGCGCCAACCGTGGACGATACGCTGGTGATGCGCGCCCGTCGCGGTGATGCCGCTGCGTTCACCGAAATCTTCGAGCGCTATCAACACCGCATCGTCAACTACATCTATGGGCTGGTCCACGATCGGGAACTCGCCAATGATCTCGCGCAGGAAAGCTTTCTTAAGGCATACAAAGCGTTGCCGCGCATGGATGACGATCTGCGGCTGGCACCTTGGCTCTACCGCATCGCCGGCAACACCGCATTCAGCGCCTTACGTCGCCGCCGCCTGATCCGTTGGCTGCCGCTCCTCAACGACGGGATCATGACCGGTGATATGGACCGCGAGGTCGCCGAAGCGGAGGCGGTCCACCGGGCGCTGGCGACCCTCCCGGCGAAATACGCCGCGCCATTGCTGCTTCATAGTCATGAGGGACTATCGTGCAATGAGATCGCCGAGATTCTTGGTATCTCCCCCGGCGCGGTGAAGACACGCCTCTTCCGGGCGCGCGAGGCGTTCCGCGTCGCGTATGGGCAGGTGCCCGCGCAGGAGAAGGCGTTAGCAGGGGTCGGAGAAGGGGAAAAGTAGCCCGATGGCATCGGTCGCGCGTACCCCCTGCCACAAGGTCACGCCGTTGCTGGCGCGCTGGAACGACCCCGACCTGACCGAGACCGAGCGGGTGTTGCTGAGCACGCACCTGCTCGCCTGTCCCGATTGTCTGGCGCGCGTCCAAGAGTACAGGACGATCGACGGGCGTATCCGCGGTATGTCCTCGACCACCCTCTCGCCGCATGTGCGCGATGTTCTCTTCCAACAAATCGCCCTGACCGGTGTGACGCAGGGCGGTCAGGTGCTGGCGCAGCCGTGGCGGCACACCTGGTCGGGCCTAGCGATCGTCTTCACCCTCACGACCTTGCTCTGCGCCGCCGGAGTGGCACTGACCTTCACGCAACGGGCCGAGAGCCAGTTCACGGCGAGCAGCGTAGGTGGTAACGGTGTGGCGCGCCCGATGGCGATGAGCCTCCTCAACGCCGCCCCGACCAGTATCATCCTCGGCGCGGATCAGAACACCGCGTTCCGGCGTCCGGTGATGCAGGTGCAGCCGACCCGCCCGGCGGCGGTCGGGGCAACGATCCGGCTGGTGAATTTGAGCGCGGGACAGATCGTGGTATCGGTGACTGGCGCGCGCAGCGACGAGCGGATCGCGATCATGCGTGATACCGCCATTCTCCTGCCCGATGGTCGCCCCGGCGTGCTGGCCGATCTGGCCGTCGGCACGCAGGTGCAGCTGCAACGCGAATCGACGGCGGCTGGTGGCGTGATCGCGCGGGAGATCGTCGTCGCGCGCTGATGCGCCGACCTGGTCGGAACCCTGCTTTCTCAGTGACGGGTTTTCATCCAACGCCCGCGAATAATACCGGGGCCGCAGCGCTTAGCGCTGTGGCTCTTGTCGGGTTTGGGCGTGCCTGTTTCGGTACGCACGTCGCGCCGCGCGGATTCTTGCTACTGATAGCGCCCTATCAGGCTATTAACGCGCACCATAACAAGGTCGCGCACGTTGCGGATCGTGTCGCGGAGTGGGTTTACCTTGCTTTCGGCGATGTACTGCCAGTTTACCGGCACCTCGGCGATCCGGTAGCCGCGTCGGCGGGCGAGGTAGAGGAGTTCGACATCGAAGCCGGTGACCGCCGGACCGGTCGGCGCGGGACTATCTTCGCCGTAGAGGCGGGTCGCGGTGAAGAGGGTCCGCGCGACGGTGCCGCGCATGATCTTGAAACCGCACTGGGTATCCTGGATTCCCGGCAGCGCCACGATCTGTACCAGGCCGTTGAAGATTCGTCCCATCAGGTGGCGATACGGTGGCTCGTCGTGGCGGATCGCGCCGAGTCCCTCGCGCGAGCCGATCACCACATCGGCCCCGGCCGCGAAGAGCGCGATGCTGGTGTCGAGGGTTTCGATCGGCGTGGCGAGATCGGCATCGGTGAAGCCGACAATCTTGCCCTGCGCGGCGAGTACGCCGCTACGAACGGCATAGGCTTTGCCCCGGTGAGCGTTCGCGATAACGCGCACCCTCGCCCCGGCCCGCACGGTGGCGTAGGTTTCGGCGAGCGCCCGTGTCCCATCGTTGCTACCGTCGTCCACGACGAGCACTTCCCAAGAATACGGTTGTCGGTGCAGATAGGCGGTGACGATGCGGAGGGTTTCGCCGAGGCGGCGGCCTTCGTTGTAGGCGGGGATGATGAGCGAAAGATAAGGCTGCTCCGCCGCGTGCCGATCTCCACTCACGTCGTGCCGCTGCTCCTTCCGCTCTGCCAGTTGTGCTGCGAAGGCGCGTCCGTTGTCCATCGCCACAGGAGACTATCCCGCACGCCGCCGCATCGTCGAACGACGCGATATTGTAACAGAGTGGTGCGCGGTCCGTATTGGTGCCCCCGCTCACTGTGGCTCCGATGACATTCCGCGGTCGCCGCTCCGAGTTAAGGACGGGATGTACGAGTTCCCCGATCTCACCCCCCATCACCCTCAGTCATGGTAGCAGCCAAGAGCCGATCAGGAGGCGATCGCCGGGCGACAGCTCTTGCAGGGGCGATACCCCGCCGCCTGGGCCTTCGCGTCCGAGGGGAAGATGACGAGGTGCGCGGCGGTGATCCGCCGCGCGTGGTGGCAGGTGGGGAAGCAGTAGATCCCGGTCGTGTCGCTGGCGTGATAGCGGATCCGCGCCCGCGCCTCCGCCGCGAGCGTGTCGAGCGCCACCCCTTCGGCGCGCAGCATCGTCTCCTTATCTGTGACGCCGAAGACGTAATCGCCGACCCGCCCGTCGCTGCGGACGATGCGGTGACAGGGGATCAGCAGGGGGATCGGGTTGCGACCGAGCGCCGAGCCGACCGCGCGGGTCGCGCCCGGACGCCCGATCTCGCGCGCGATCCAGGCGTAGGGGCGGATCTCCCCGCGCGGGATCTCGGTCGCCTTCTCCAGCGTGGCACGCTCGAACTCGGAGAGGCCGCGCAGATCAAAGCGCACTGTCGCCCGCTCGCCGCGCAGTCGCCGCGTGATCGCCGCGGCGAGCTCCGGCGGCGCGGCGGGGAGCGTCCGCAACGAACGCCCATGCCGACCCTCGTAGGCGGCGACGAACGCCTCGGGGTCCGTGCCGCGCCAAACCGCCGTCACCCCCGCGCTCGAATAGGCGATCAGCAGCGGCCCCAGCACACTGCCGAATGGGAAGTAGCCATCGGCGAGGCCGAGTTCGACCAAGACCGTCGGGAGCAGGCCGCGCGGCGCGCGCTCCTGTGCGCTCGCGCCGTGCAGCTCGTGCAGAAGGGCGCGGAGTCCTGGGCGCGTCGGATTATGTCGTTCGGTCATCGTCGTACTCCTTGGTCTCGTGGATCAGGGTGTCGTGTGCGAGCCAAGCGGTGCGGAGCAAGGCCATGCCACGGTGGACCTGCGCCTTGACCGTGCCGGTCGGCAATGTCAATGCTGCCGCCACTTCGGGATAGGAAAGCCCGGCCACATGCCGCAGCGCGATCGCGGTGCGGTAGCGCGGAGCGAGGCTCTCCAGCGCGGCGACGAGGCGGGCGCCGAGTTCCGCGCGCTCGACAATTTGCTCCGGTCCCTGGTCCGCGCGCGCTTGCAGCGGTGGTGTCGCCGCGATGCCTCCTTCATCCTGATGTTCGTCCGGGAGGGGCAGCGGTGCGCTCGCACGTCCGCGCAGGCGGTTGCGGGCCAGGTTCAGGGTGATCCTGTAGAGCCAGGGGCGCAGCGCGAGCCCGCGAATTCGTTCGGCATCATAGGTGAGTAATGCCCGATAGGCGCGGATGAAGGCATCCTGCGTCACCTCCTCCGCGTCGCGCCGGTCGCCGCAAAGGCGGAGTGCGAAGGTGAAGAGCCGATCCTGATACGCCAGGACCACGCGCTCGAATGTCCCCGTCAGATCGTCCACGAGGGCGACGACGAGCGGATCGCCGCTGTCCGGCAGCGCGAGCGACGGCGCAGCGTGGACCATCAGCGCCCGGCGAGGGCGGCGACGAGCGGTGCGCACGCTTCGCGCTGGTCGTCGCCGACGATGTAGTAGGAGAAGCCGTAGCGCTCGCGTCGCTCCCAGAGGGTCTCACCGATCTGCGCGACCGTGCCGACGAGCATGGAGGGCATCGCCGCGACCTCGGCGGCGGTGACGCCGCGCCAACCGCGCGTCGCGATCAGGCGCTCGATCGCCCCCTCGCGATCGTCGTCGATGATCACCGTAGGGATCAGACTCAGTTCGAGCGCGTCGAAGCGCGCGCCCGCCCCGGCGCGGATCCACGCGAGCTTCTGGGCGACGGCTGCGGCCAGACGCTCCTCTGTGCCATCCTCCATCGTGCCGCTCGCCACCGATGTGGTGAGCAAGCCCACGATGTCGGCGTACCGCCCGGCGAGGGTCAGCATCCGGCGCTTGCCGCCGCCGATCAGGAGGGGTGGGCCGGATCGCTGCGCCGGACGCGGGAAACCCTTCAGCTCCTGCACGCGATAATGCTCCCCGACGAAGGTGAGCGGCGTGTCGGCGAACAGGCCACGGACGATCTGCACCGCCTCCGCGACGCGCGCGACGCGTACGCCGTTCGGGTCGAAGTCCAGCCCCGCCGCCTCGTATTCGGCGCGGAGCCAGCCCGCGCCGAGCCCCAATTCCAAACGCCCGCCGGAGAGGAGATCGAGTGTCACGGCCTCCTTGGCGAGCATGACGGGGTGGCGATAGTCATTGTCGCAGACGAGCGTGCCGACCCGGAGCGCGGTGGTCGCCAGCGCCGCCGCCATCAGCGCCGGGAACGGGGCGAACTGATCGCCGAAGGGCTCTGGGACGAAGTGGTCGCGCAGCAGGAAGGTCGCGTAGCCGAGTTCCTCGGTGCGCCGCGCCGCCGCGAACCACTCCGTCGCGTCTCCCGGGTGCTCGTTGATGACCCCGAATCGGAACGGTTTTGCGCTGGTCATGCTGCCTCTCCATCATTCCGTTTCATATCGCTACTCCCCGAAACACACCCTGGCGGCGATCGGTTGCAGGAGGGCGGATGCAACCGATCGTCGGCCCCCCGTGTTATTGGCATCACGACGCAGAGGCAACCGGTCGACCGTTGTCTGTGGTTGGAGTACAGGCACTTGTCGCTCGATCGGGCGCGCGTCGGAAGAGTGCGCCATGTCACCCTGTCACGGTGACATGGCGCGGGGAATGGTTCGCGCTATCGGGCGGTGAGTGGGCCTGGGATGTTGCTCGACCTGACGGTGGGATCGATTGTTGGCTCCGAACGATTGACGAAGGATGGTGACGTGATGAGGGCGAAGGATCTTGGCATGTTGTTCCTGCTGGCAGCGATGTGGGGTGCATCGTTCCTTTTCATCAGGATCGCCGTGCCGACGGTCGGACCGATCGTGCTTGCCGTCCTGCGCGTCTCCCTTGCGGCCTTCGGCTTGATCGTCTATGCCCTCGTCAGTCGGCGTGCTACCCTCTTGCGCGGGCGCTGGCGTATCTTTCTTCTGATCGGTTTGGTGAACGGAGCCATACCATACGTACTGATCGCCACGGCGGAATTGCATTTGACCGCCGCGCTCGCCGCCATTCTCAATGCCACCACGCCCCTCTTCGCGGCACTGTTGGGCGTGCTGTGGCTGGGAGAACATCTGACATTCCGTACTGCGTGCGGTCTGCTCTTTGGCCTCTTCGGGGTGGCGGTGCTGGTCGGGTGGAGCCCTCTCGCGCTCGATCGGGCGCTCGTCGTGGCCGTGCTCGCCTCGCTCCTGGCGGCCTTTTCCTACGCGGTGGCCGGTATCGTCGCGAAGCGCGTCTCGTCGGGGGTTCCGGTCCTATCGCTGGCGCTCGGTCAGCAGCTTAGGGCGTCGGCGTTGCTCCTGCCGCTGGTCGTGCCGATCGTTGCCACGACGCCCGCAGTCGTGCATCTCTCCGCGCCGATCACGCTCGCTATCGTGTCGTTGGCCTTCCTTTCGACCTCCGTTGGCTATCTCCTCTACTTTGCCTTGATCGCGAACATCGGCCCGACACGTACGCTCGGCGTTACCTTCCTGGTGCCACCATTCGGCCTCCTGTGGGGAGTGCTCTTCCTCCATGAGACGGTGCAGACCAGCACTGCGCTCGGCCTAGTGCATACGCAGGAAACCTACTGTGCGAGGGTCAGATGGGCTTCGTAGGGGCAGCCGAGCGCGGCGCAGGCGCGTTCCGCCGTCTCGCGGGCGGTGAGGGTGCGGTCGTGTGCGCAGGCGCGGCGCTTGCCGTGGACCCATTTCGGCTCGATCGGGTTCAGCCAGGGGCTCCTGATCGGCAGGCGGCAGGCGACGATCCGCACGCCCGCGCCGGTCCGCTTGACGGCGCGATTGTGGGCGCGGAGCCAGGCACGCACCTCCTTGCTGACGTGCCAGGCGGCGTTATCCCAGACCAGCAGCAGCGCGGCCACGCCGCGCGCGGCGAGCCGGTCGCAGCACCAGGCGAGGAACTGGGTCGTCAGTGCGCCGACCGGGCGGCCGTCCACGAAGCGGAGCAGCACCTCGTTGTCGGCGGGCAGATAGCGCCCGTACGCCGCCAGCGCCTTGGGTTCGGCGTCGCCCGCAGTCGCCGCCCGCTCGACGAGGCGGAGCGGGTGCCCCGGCTCCGCCCAGGCGTGGCAGGCGGGCGTGGCGAAGCGGCTCCACCACGTCTCGTCGGCGAAGCCGAGCGCCCACACGGGGCGGTCCTTCGCGAGGCGAATCAGGCGGTCGCGCTGGCTTTTTTTCGGGCATACGCCGGGTCGGGGCTGACCAGCCAGCGCTTCGCCCGCTGCCGGCGCACCCCGAGGCGCACGAGGGTGGCGCGCACCGTCTCGCCCGTCACCGGCCCGGCGGTCAGCCCCGCGGCGGCGGCCACCTCGGCGGCGAGCGGCAAGGTCCACAGGCTGGTGTCCTTGCCGAAGTCGCGCGGGCTCCGGTGGAGCAGGGCGCGCAGGCGCTCGGCCCCCGCCGCGTCGAAGGCGGGGCGGATCGTCGCCGGGCGGGACGAGCGCCGCGCCAAGGCGCCCGTCCCGGCGCGATTGAAGGCGGCGATGGCGTTGCGGACGCCCTGCTCGCTGCACCCCAGGTGCCGGGCGATGTGGCTGGCGCGCTCGCCCCGACTGCTCGCCAGCACGATCTGGCAGCGGCGTAGGGTGAAGGCATCGGGCGAGCGGAGTCCCCTGGTCAGCGTGTCGCGTTCGGCGTCCGTCACCGGACGCACAAAGAGTGGTGTTTTCATGCGCTCAAGCATACCACCACGATGTTCTCTGCGACTGCACTAGATGCGTTTTATGGTGCCGCCCGCCAAGAACTCGGCGTCACTCCCGATGCACTCAGTGCGGGCGAGGGGCGGGACAGGTAGACCGTATTTGTTATCTGATATCCTGTGCGGGGGAAACCACGATGCGAAATGAAAGTGACTACGTGGCTATCGCAGCACGTGCCTTAGGCACTGATCAAATGACTGAGTTCGATGCGGCTTTCGATGTTGAACGGGTAAGTGTGAGTGCTACGTTCGCCGATAGGGATAAGCGCCTCATGGCGATGACTGCACTAATGAAAGAGACGATATTAGGCCTTCATGCGCGGGATTGGGAAACACACGCCGAGCTATGGAATATCGGCCTTCACATCAACTTGGCCGCGCAGGATCTATCGGTGCTCGTTTGGCAACTCTGTGCTGAGCGGGGTATTTGGGCGCGTAAGCTGGCTGGTCGCCACATCGCGCTGATGCTATTCGAGACTGTGGAGGGGTTGTCGCGCCTACTTGGTGGCGAGATCAGGCAGGCGTTGCAGTCACTCGGTGTGGGCGAGCGATACAAGCCAGACTTGCGGATGATCGGGAAACCGCTCGCCGACTTTCGCAAGGAGCACCTGGCCGAACTGAAGACTATCCGCAATGGCGTGGCTGCCCATCGCGGGCACAATGGTATCGCCTACTTGGGGCAGATCGAGCAACTGGATATCGCGCGATTGCGGGATCTCGGCTTGCAATTCTCGCCCATCATTAATGCTATCGGCGAGACACTTCAGGGCATACTCGTTGCCACGTCAGAGATAGCGCCGCCGCAATGAGCACGACCGGTGCGATTAGCCGATGGCGGGGGCGGGCTAGGCTAGGTAGCCTGTCCCTCGTGTACTCTTCCTATCAGTATAGAGATAGCTGGTCAGACTCGTAGTTGAGTGGTAGATCGGCCACGCCCGCAGCTGCATTCGTCGGGATGCATCGTATGGTGGGGGATAATGGTCATACAGATGCGGAAGGCGAGTGATGGCCGCGCGGCGAGCCGTCAGGACTACCGTTCGTTCTTTGCAGGGAACCATGCAGTTGTCCAGTCCGTTATAGGAGATGCGGCTAACCCTGCCCTCGTCGCCATACCCCTTGGGACGTGTTAGGAGAGGAGGACATCTGGTGAACATCGGCAAATCCGGCCACGGGATGGATTATCTGAAACGGTACCTGATCGAGGAAGAGATCGAGGAGTATCAGGAGCATCACATCTCCCGCCGCGAGATGATGAGGCGCGTCCTGATCATCACCGGCAGCGTGCCGATGACCGCCTCGATCCTGCTCGCCGCCGGCTGCGGTGCCTCGGCCACACCGACCACGGCGGCGGTGGCACCGACGACGGCGGCGACCGTTGCGGCGACCGCGACCACCGCCGCCCGCGCGACCACCACCGCCGCGACCACGGCCACCACCGCCGTCGCCGTGCCGACGGCGACTCGCACCGCCGGTACGGCCGCGACCGCCACCCGCGCCGGGAGCGCGACAGCGACCCGCGCCGGGAGCGCGACCCCAGCCCCGAGCGGGATCACGATCCCGCCGACCGATCCGGCGATCGATGCCGGGGCGGTGCAATTCCCCGGTCAGGGCGGCGCGACCCTGCTCGGCTACCTCTCCAGCCCGAAGGCGGCCACCAAGGCCCCCGGCATCCTGGTGATCCACGAGAACCGTGGCCTGACCGAGCACATCAAGGATGTCACCCGGCGCTACGCCAAGAGCGGCTTTGTGGCCCTTGCGGTGGACCTGATCTCGCGCCAGGGCGGCACCGACAAGATCGCCGATCCGGCGCAGATCCCGAACATCCTCGGCCAGGGTGCCGACCGCGAACAGTTGGTCCAGGACATGCTCAGCGCGGTCGCTTTCCTCAAGGCCCAGGCGAAGTTCGCCGGGCCGAAGGCCGGCGTGGTCGGCTTCTGCTTCGGCGGTGGCATGACCTGGCTCCTCGCCACGCGGAGCGCCGACATCGTCGCTGCCAACCCCTATTACGGTCCGCCGCCGGATCCGATCGATGCGGTCCAGAACATCGCCGGGCCGGTCCTCGCTTTCTACGGCGAGACCGACGCGCGCATCAATCAGAACATCCCGGCGATCGAGGCGGCGATGAAGCAGTACAATAAGTCGTTCACCTCGAAAATCTATCCCGGTGCCGGGCACGCCTTCAACAACGATACCGGCCAGGCCTACAACGAGGCGGCGGCGAAGGACGCGTATGCCCTCTCGGTCAACTTCTTCAATACGAACCTGAAGAGCTGATACGGACTCCTGCTAATTAGTTGCGCGCGGCGTTGCTCCTCACGAGCGCCGGAGCCAACGCATAACGCAACGATGCAAGCGGATTCCGTATGAATGTGTCAGCAGGAGCGAGGGGCGGGGCCATGTGGCCCCGCCCCTCGCTCGTTAATTCCGACGGTCCGGAATGACCGCCTCGCGGCCAGCGCAGGTCTCCCGTCAGCCGCGCCCGACCTCCCCGATCGCCGCTGCGAGGAGTGCCCCGCCACGTCGCAACTGCTCGTACGTTAGACCGCCATACCCGAGTATCAACCCTTCGCGCATCGGAGGGCCGTAATAGTAGGGGTTGAGGGTGCCGACGAGGACGCCGCGCGCCCGCGCCCGCGCCGCGACGTGCGCCGAGAGGAGCGGCGCGGCGAGTTCGAGGCAGGCGTGCAGCCCGGCTTCCAGCCCCAGGAGACACGCGGGCGGCTCGGTCACATCGAGGACCGGGCGCAGCGCCTCGCGCAAGATCGCGCGACTCTCGGCATAGTGGCGGCGCGCGCGGCGGATGTGGCGCTCCAGGTGTCCATCCGTCAGCAGCGCCAGGATGGCGCGCTGGACCGGCCAGGAGGTGTGACGATCGAGGAGTCCCTTCAGCGCCATCAGCCGGGCGCGCAGCGGGGGCGGCGCGATGACGTAACCGATCCGCAGCGTCGGTGTCAGCAACTTGGCGAAGGTGCCGATGTAGGCCACCTGCCCCGCGCGATCGAGGCTCAGCAGGGCCGGGAGAGGCGGAGCATCGAACCGAAACTCGCTATCGTAGTCATCCTCGACGATCAGGCTATCGTGCGCCTGCGCCCATTCCAGCAGCGCGAGTCGCCGCGCCACCGGCAGTCGCCCGCCGAGCGGATACTGATGCGAGGGGGTCACGCAGACGATTGGCGGTGCCGCCGCACCGGTGGGCAACTCCTCCACGCGCAGCCCGTCCGCATCGACCGGGATTGGCACGATCCGCGCGTCATGCGCTAGCAGGATATTCCGCCCGGAATAGTAGCCCGGCTCCTCGAAGGCGACCGCCGTGCCCGGCGCGAGCGTCGCCCGCGCCAGCAGATCGAGCGCCTGCGCGGCTCCGGTGGTGACCACGATGTCGTCCGGCCCGCAGGCGACGCCGCGCGTCCGCCCCACCCAGCGGGCCAGGGCGTCTCGCAGGGCCGGATCGCCCGCCGGGTCGGCGTAGCGATTCGGCGGTAGGGTGTCGGTGGCCGTACGCCAAATTCGCCGCCAGACCTCGGTCGGCAGGAGATCGAGCGCCGGGACACCGGGCCGGAAGGAGATCACACCAGCGGGATCGTCTTCATCCGCCGGAGCCGGGCGCGCGACCGGCATCGTGCCCCCCAACCAGCGCCGCGCCCCCACAGACCCTGCGACGACCGTGCGCGGCGCGGCGGGCAAGGTCGCCTCCACGTAGGTGCCCGAGCCGTGCCGCCCGGTGATGTAGCCCTCCGCGAACAGCTCATCGTAGGCGGCGACGACGACGTTGCGCGATACACCGAGATCTGTGGCGAGGGCACGCGACGCCGGGAGCCGCGCGCCCGGCCCGAGCCGCCCGTCACCGATCGCCGCGCGTAGCTGTGCGATCAGTTGCCGCTGCAACGACTCGGCGGCGTCGCGATCGAGGCGTAACGGCAAATCGAGCTCCACGCCGGTTGTCATCAGTCCTATCCCTATTGGTCGCCAAAGGACGAAGCGATGCAGCAGCGATCGTGCGCCAGAGTGGCACTCTCCGATACATCCAATGTGGCACTAGTCAGTAGGCCAGTTCGCAGATAGTATAGCGCCGAATGGAACGATGACCAACGAGTCGGAGGGGGCGATGGCGAACCGGACGGGAAGTGAAAACAGCGGCGTGGGGCACCCCGCGTCCGCGCAACACACCACAGCGGCGGGCTTTCACGGGCAAACGCCGCCGCCCGGCAACCTCGCCATCCCGGCGCTCGCGCATGGCAGCATGATCGTGGAGTATTACGCGCCGCGTGGGGTCGACCGGCAGACACCCCACACGCGCGACGAACTCTATGTCGTCATCGCGGGGCGTGGCACCTTCCAGAATGGCGCGACCGGTCACCCGTTCGGTCCCGGCGATGTGCTCTTCGTCGCCGCCGGTGTCAACCACCGCTTCGCGGAGTTCACGGACGATTTCGCCACCTGGGTCATCTTCTACGGCCCGGAGGGCGGAGAGACCGAGTAACCCGCGCCGCGCGGCACTCGTGTACAATGCCGCCCACCGGAACGATACCGGCACCGGTGGGATGCCTATAGGCAGGAGGGGATGGCATGGCCGTCAGGCTGACGCACGAGCAACTCGACGCCCTGAAACGGATCGATAGCCCGACGATCGCCAACGCGATCGAGACCTTCAAGATTCGCCCGCGCGTCGACGGGTACGTCGGGATGGACATCAAGTGCATCTTCGGCAATCTGCCGCCGATGGTCGGCTACGCGATCACCTGCACCGTCGACAGCACGACCGAGGGGCGCGTCGGCATCGGCTTCAACGAGCTCTATAAGCTCTTGGAGAAAGCCCCGAAGCCGTCGGTGATCGTGATGAAGGACGTGGGCAACATGGTCTCCCATTCCTGCCACGCCGGCGAGGTCATGTCCACGACGATGAAGCGCCTCGGCGCGGTCGGCATCCTCACCGACGGCGGCTTGCGCGACGTACGCGAGGTCGGCATCCTCGGCAACTTCCACTACTTCTGCACCGGATTGGTCGTCGCGCACGGCAACCCGATCTGCGTCAGCGTCGGCGACGAGGTGGAGATCTCCGGCATGAAAGTCAAGACCGGCGATCTCTTGCACGGCGACGTCAACGGCGTCGTCCACATCCCCGATGCCTGCGCGGCGGAGGTCGCCGAGGCGGCGTACGCCACCTGGACCCGCGAGGGCGAGACGATGCGGAACGTGATGAGCAACGGCTACACCGTCTCCGGCCCGGAGTTGAAGCACTAAACGGAAACTCCGATGAAATCGATATAGACCCCAACGGTAGGTCTGTACGTCTCACCAAGCTGTAGTCTAGGACTGACGTAGTTGAGCGCGAACCAGACTGCGAATGCGGACTGCGATCACGCTCAACTGCGTCAGTCCTTCAGTCTAGTCCCGATTTTTCCGAAAGACTATGGCCGCTAGCGCGTACAGCCTGCACATTGGCTCTGAGTAAAGGGGTAGTCCCCATGCAGCCCCCCGCCTATTTCCTCCCACGCCCACCCCTTGACCTGAGCCCGACCATGCGCGCGGCTTTCGCCGAGATCTATGCGGAGGCCGTGCAGTTGGGCCACGGCCAGGCCGTGGATTACACCCTCCCCGCACCCAAATGGCAATTCCTTAGCTGGTTGTGCGACACGCAGGATGTCCTGCTGCATGGGTCGGGCAACCCGAGCATCCGGGAATTTGCGCCACGGAAGTCGGACGACCTCAACGAGTTCGGGGATCGCCAGGCGGTCTACGCCGCATCAGACGGCATCTGGCCGATCTATTTCGCCATCGTGGACCGCGACCGCTTCGTGCGCTCGCTCAACAATGCCTGTGCTCGTGTGCTAGGACCGGATGGGACCCGGAGCGATCCGTACTACTACTTCTCGATCGACGACGATGCCCTGCCACACCAGCCCTGGCGCGTCGGCACGATCTACATCGTGCCGCGCGCCGGGTTCACACAGCAGTCGCGGGCATCCTACCGGGGAATGGAGGTGGAGATCGCGCAATGGGCGAGCCCGACCCCGGTGCGTCCCCTGGCGCGGCTGACCGTCAGCCCGACCGACTTCCCATTCCTCACGCAGGTGCGCGGTCACGACATGGCCGTGGTCAGCCAGCGCGCCGAGCGTAATCCGCAAGGCTTCCCGTGGGTGGACGAAGACGCCTAAATCGCGGTGTCGATAAGGGCCACAGGCCCTACAGCCCTATTTCCATACGCTGATCGAACGACGCGAGGATGAGGGACATAGTGAGATAGCGGCGATATAGAAGCAGTTGGTGCAGTTCTTCGCCGGGCTGGTAAGTCGCACCGCTGAGACGCGGTCCCGCTGCCGCCATACGCCGCAAACCCTGGCCGAGTCCAGGCCTGTACTGTCACCTGATGTGGCTCAGGTAAACACCCATATCGATCCCATTGGCGCTTCGGTTTAAGAAGTGGGCGACGAAGTATCACCACCAGCCCATCGCCCGCTGCCCGTGCTCCTTTGCCACATCAGTGCCCCAAGTCGCGCAGCAACCTCTTGAAGTACGTGCAGAAGGAAGTCGATTAGAGGAGCGTGCCGCTCACACCGACGAGGGTGGCGACGAAGGGCACGGACGCACTCGCCGGGTCGAAGCCGCAGCGGCGCAGGGCGAACGGGACGAGTTGAGCATAGGTGAATGCTACAATCCCTACATGTCGCGCGAAACGGGGCATGCGGGCGGTACAGACGCGCACGATAGCCGATACCAGGGAAGGGTCCGATGAAGATCACACTCCGCTATTTCGCGCTCTGGCGCGAGCAGATCGGTCGCGATGAAGAGACGCGTGAGGTCGCGCCCGATACCACCGTCCGGGCGCTGATCGACGAGGTCACGGCCTCCCACCCGCGCCTCGCCGCGCTGCGCCCCTCGACGATGTTCATGGTTAACCAGGAGTACGCCCCGCTCGGGCAGACCCTCGCGGATGGCGACGAGGTGGCGGTGATCCCGCCGGTCAGTGGCGGCAGCGGCACTTCCCGAGACGAGAATACGGGGCGACTCTTCAAGGTGGTCGAAACGCCGCTCGATGTGCGCGAGGTGATCGCGGCGGTCGAGGACCCGGCGGCGGGGGCGGTCGTCTCCTTCACCGGCACCGTGCGCGACAACTCGCTCGGCAAGGAGGTCGTCGCGCTCGAATACGAGGCGTACCCCGCCGCCGCCGAGAAGATGATGGCGCGCGTGGCGGACGAGATCGTGGAGCGCTGGGGGCTGCGGCGGGTGGCGATCATCCACCGGGTCGGGTTCCTGACGGTCGGCGAGGCGAGCGTGGTGATCGCCGTCTCCGCACCGCACCGCCAGGAAGCCTTCGCCGCCTGCGAATATGTGCTCAAGCGCCTGAAGGAGATCGTCCCGGTCTGGAAGAAAGAGGCCTACACCGACGGCGCGACCTGGATTGGCAGCGAGGCCGATTACCCGCGCGGCGCGCAAGGGGGTGCGGCGACCGCGCCGGGCGCCGCCACGAATGACGAGAACGCACGCTAGGGAGGGATTTTCCCGATGACCCAGACGACGACCGGTACGCGCGTCTTCGGCCACTACATCGGCGGCAAGTGGGGGAACGCGGAGAGCGGCCCGACCTTCGACACGACCAACCCGGCCACCGGGGCACCCGTGGCGACCTACGCGCGTGGCACCGCTGTGGATGTGGATGCGGCGGTCGCGGCGGCGAAGACGGCCTTCGTCAGGTGGCGGCTCGTCCCCGCGCCCCGGCGCGGCGAGATCCTCTATCGAGTCGGGCAACTCCTGGCGACGCGCAAGGAAGCGCTGGCGCGCGAGATAACCGAGGAGATGGGCAAAGTCCTGGTCGAGGCGTGCGGCGACGTGCAGGAGGGCATCGACATGGCCTTCTACATGGGCGGCGAGGGGCGGCGGCTGTTCGGCCAGCAGGTGCCCGCCGAACTGCCGAACAAGTGGGCGACGGCGGTCCGCAAGCCGCTCGGCGTCTGCGGCATGATCACCCCGTGGAACTTCCCGATCGCGATCCCCACCTGGAAGATCATGCCCGCGCTCGTCGCCGGGAACACGGTCGTCTTCAAGCCCGCCACCCTCACCCCGCTGCTGGCGGTGCGGCTGACCGAGGTCTTCGAGGAGGCCGGACTGCCGCCGGGTGTCCTCAACCTCGTCCTCGGCACGGGCGGCGAGGTCGGCGACGCGATCCCGGCGCATCCGGACATCGCGCTCGTCTCCTTCACCGGCTCCACCGAGACCGGCGACCACGTGGCGCTGGAGGCGGCGCGGACGTGCAAGCGGGTGTCGCTCGAACTCGGCGGCAAGAACGCGATCATCGTCCTCGACGCCGCCGATCTCGATCTGGCGCTCGACGGGATCGTCTGGAGCGCCTTCGGCACCTCCGGCCAGCGCTGCACCGCCGCCTCGCGCGTGATCGTCCATCGGTCGGTCGAGCGGGCCTTGACCGACCGCCTGGCGGAGCAAGTCGGTACGCTCCGCCTGGGCAACGGCATGCAGGAGGGGATCGAGATCGGCCCGGTGATCAGCCGCTCCCGGTTGGAGCGGATCAACAGCTACATGGCGATCGGGCGGCAGGGGGGGCGGAGCTGGTCATCGGCGGCGAGATCGCCCGTGACGGCGACCTGGCGCGCGGCCACTTCCACCAACCGACGATCTTCGGCGGCGCAAAGGCGTCCATGCGCGTCGCGCAGGAGGAGATTTTTGGGCCGGTGACGACGATCATCCCGATCGATTCGTTCGAGGAGGCGATCGACGCCGGCAATGGCGTGCAGTACGGCCTCTCCGCCGCCATCTACACCGCCGATGTGAACCGCGCCTTCCGGGCGATGCAGGATATCGACACCGGCATCCTCTACGTCAACGCCGGGACGATCGGCAACGGCCATCGCGAGGCCGGACAGGCGGCACTCGATGTCGTCTCCGAATGGCAGTCGATCTACGTCGATTACAGCGGCCAGCTCCAGCGAGCGCAGATCGACACCGACAAGGAGTAGCGGGTCGCGCGGACGCACGCACTTTGGCCCGCCATGGCCGATCCGGGCCGGGCCGCGCGGCACATCGGCCACCGAGACTCGCAACCCGGAGCAACCAGCGCCAGGTTGCGTCGTTTCGGTATGGAGATGGTGCCGCTCGATGGCCGACGCCAACACGCCGGTCCGGTACAAAAGACTACATATGCTCCCGATCGCATGGGCCTACCCGACGCGACAGGCGCGCGCCGGGACAGCCTTGCGGCGGGGCATCGGGGAAGAGGGAAGGGGTACGGATGGCGAGGGTTCACACGGCAGGCTGGTACGTTGGCGCGATCATGGCGCGGCACCGTATAACCGGCGCGCGCGTCCGCCCGATGCTGGGCGTATTCAGCCTGGGATTCGTCCTCCTCGGCCTGCTTGCAGCCTGCTCGCGGCCCACGCCGGGCCTGCCGCGCGTCTGGCCGGGGCAGGCGGTCACGCCTAACGTGCAAGCGCGTAGCGGCGATACGATCGAGCTGCGCGTCTACGCCACCAATGACTCGTCCAACCTCGAATATGGCGGCGCGAGTCAGGTGCGGACCTTCACCGCGCTGCCCGAGGGGGTCACCCTCCTCGGCTTCCACTCGTCGGACGATGGTCGCCTCGCCCCGAACGATCAGAACCGGGCCTGGGTCGAGGAGATCGACACCAAGAGTCGGGTCGTCACGATCTCCTTCGGCCCGATCGGCCCGAAGGAGCGGAAGACCGCGATCCTCACCCTGCACGTCGATGCTCCCCCCAATACGCCGCTCGCCTTCGGCACGATGCTCGCCTGGACCAACCAGGCTCCGGATACGATCGAGTGCGACAACGAGTGCGCCACATCCGGGCTCGATGACGTCAAGGCGGCCAGCCCCCAACTCGGAGCCTACGCGGAGGCGCACCCGGAGCGTGTGCGGGCGCTCCTCAAGGCGTATGCGGGCGGCGGCGGGGCGGCGGCGAACCCGGTAGCGCTCACGGTGGGCGACGCCGCCATCAGCAGCACTACGCCACGGGTCGCGCTGCTGGCCGACAGCCACAAGCAGCCGGGCACGACGCTGACCACGATGGCCGCGTTCACGCCAAATGAGCCGGTGATGCTCTGGTACAATCTCCCCGATGGCACCGCGATTTTCCTCTTCCGCACCGACGCACTCGACGACGGCAGCATCCTCACCGGCACCGATGTCGCGGGGTGGGCGGCGATCCCAACCGCCGCGACGAGCATCACCGCGCACGGGCAGTACAGCGAGGTCGAGGCGATCTATTATTTCAACCGACCGTAACAGGGCGCGCGGGGAAGACGATGCGACAGGCAACGACAGCTCACGATCGTTCGCTGCTTACCGCTCCTTACGCTTCCCCACCGATCTGTAGCGCGGCCTGAACGATGCGCTGGGACATTTTCACGCTCTTCCCCGGCATGCTCACCGGGCCGCTCAGTGAGAGCATCATCAAACGCGCCGCCGCGCGCGGCCTGGTCGAGATCGTCCTCCACGACTGGCGCGAGCAGGCAACCGACCGTCACCACACCGTTGATGACACTCCCTACGGCGGCGGCGCGGGGATGGTGCTGCAAGCGCCGCCGCTGGTCGGTGCGGTCGAGGCGGTGCTCGGCGCGGAGCGTTCCGATATACCGGTGATTTTGCTCTCGCCGAGCGGGCGGCGCTTCAGTCAGGCGATCGCGGAGGAACTGACGCGGCACCCGCGCGTCGCGCTCCTCTGCGGCCACTACGAGGGCTTCGACGAGCGGGTGCGCGATCTGATCGTCACCGACGAACTCTCGATCGGCGATTACGTCCTAACCAATGGCGAACTGGCGGCGGGGGTGATCGTGGATGCCACCACGCGCCTCTTGCCGGGAGTGATCACGGCGGAGTCGTTGGCCGAGGAGTCGCACACCTCCGGTATCCTGGAGGGGCCGCACTATACGCGCCCGCACGACTTCCGTGGCCTCACCGTCCCCCCGATCCTCCTCACCGGCCACCACGCCAACATCGCGCGCTGGCGGCGGCGTGAGGCGTTGCGCCGCACCCTGCGGCAACGCCCCGATCTCCTCACTCCTGCCGTACTCGACGCCGACGACCACCGCTGGTTAGCGGAATTGCGCGCCGAGGAAACCGAGGAACCGTATAACGACGAGGCGTAAAACCCCTTCCCCCATGCCAATATGCCCCCCCTGCCCCAAGTCAATCGAGCCAGGATCACGGTGCACCTGGTCCGGATACGACACGAAATCCGGCGCGCACAGAGCCGTCGGCGGTGCCATCCCCGCATTGCCCGGCCTGAGGCCGTATGCTATCCTTGAGGCCATCGCAAGGGGGCAAGAGAGACCATGTCCCAGGGTGCACGGACCGACGACGAACAACCGGGTAACGCCGCCGCTGACCGGCGACGAGTCGCACGGCGTTTACTCGACAAGGGGTAGTGCGCCAACCATGCCACGGATCGTCTTCGCGATTCTCCTGCTCCTGATGGCCCTCATCCAGAACAGCGTGATGCCGATGGGCCGCATCATCGGCATCACGCCGGATCTCGTTCTCGTCACCCTGCTCCTCTGGAGCGCCACGCGCGAGCCGAGCGAAGGGCTGGCCTGGGCGTTCGGCATCGGCATCGGCATCGACTTACTCACCCTCGCACCGCTCGGCAGCACGGCGCTGTCGTTGCTGCCGGTGGCACTGATCGGCTGGCTCAGCCGCGGGCGTTTCTTCCAGAGCGGCCTGCTCTTTCCCCTGCTGATGACGCTGGCCGCGACCGTGGCGCATGGCCTGGCGCTCATTCTCTTGTCGTGGGTGCTGGTGTTGCTGCGTCTCAATTCCCCGGGGAGCGGGACCATCGATCCGCTCGCGACGCTGCAACTGGCGACGCTCGGGGCGCTCCTCAATGCGATCGTCGCCCCCCCGCTTTACCTGATCGTGCAACTCGTGAATCGCTGGATCGGACGGAACGAGAGCTATGTTCGCGCGTAAGAAAGATTACCCAAGCTTCCGCTCGAAAAAACGGATGAAGATCGAGCGGGTCACCGACAAGAAACATCCGCGCTCGCCGGAGCAGACCCCCGATCAGCTCCGCCTCACCCGCCGTACGGTCGTCTTCAAGGGGCTCGCCGTTACCTCGTTCGCCGCGCTCACCGGGCGACTCTGGCAACTCCAGGTGCGCGATCATCAGGATTCGGTCGCTGCCCAGCAGGTTTTCTCACAGAACGCTTTCCCGCTGCCGGCGGCGCGCGGCCTGATCTACGATCGCGGCCGTACGATCCTGGCAGACAACACGAAGAGCTGGTCGGTATCGATCGTCCCGGCGAACCTACCGGACCCCGACACCGACGACGGGGCGCTCCAGCGTCGGGCGATCTTCACGACGCTGGCGAATCAACTCCAGATGCTGGATGTGATCATCCTCCGCCCGCCGAAGATGCCGAAAGAGATCGGGTCGCGCGAGGAGATCTACCGCCGCCTCGCCGCCGCGATCGGGATCGACATCGACGCGATCCGCTATCCGGTCGAGAGACAACTAAAGGGGCCTAACCCCCAACGTGCCGTGATGATCCCGGACGGGCAGCAGACGCTCAGCACCCAACAGTTGGACATCGCGCGCGCCCTTGCGAGCGAGTTCCCGAAAGACATCATGAGCGTCGTCAACCCGATCGAGTATCAGGTGGACATCTTCGGGGAATGGCGTCCGTATACGCCGCGCATTATCAAGACCGGGGTCGACAAGGGGGTCGCGCTCGGCATCGAGGCGAATCGCCTCTACCTCCCCGGCGTGCAGATCGACGATCAGGCGCTCAGCCGCAACTACCATATCGGCGCGGAGATGGGCCATATCCTCGGCTACATCGGGCCGATCACCGCCGAAGAAAAAGAGGAGTCCGCCCTCAAGGACGATCGCGGACAGATCATCACCGCCGAAGATGGCTCCAAGAAGTATGCCTACTCCGACAATGACCAGGTCGGCAAGGCCGGGATCGAGAGCGGCCTGGAAGAGCTGCTGCGCGGGCGCGAGGGGAAGTATATCGCCAAGATGAACGCGGCGAACCGCGTCGTCGGCGAATATCCCCAGCTACGCATACCCGCCGTCAATGGCAATAGCGTCGTGCTGACGATCCCGCTCGACTACCAGCGGCAGGTGATCAAGATCCTCCAGGAAGGCTACGGCGGCAAGGGCGGCATCAACAACGTCAGGCCGCTGATCGAAGAATCGAATAAGAAGGTGCTGACTGAGGCGACGCCGCGCCCGGACAAGGTGAAGCCGATCCCGGCCCCGGCGGGCGCGGCGGTGGCGATCGACCCGCGCAACGGCGAGATCCTCGCGCTCGTCAGCCTGCCGGGCTACGATGTGCGCCTCTTCGCCAAGGGGATCACCCAAAAAGAGTACGATGTCCTGCTGGAGAAGGATGTCCCCGACAAGGATAAGGTGCATCCGTTGCAGAACCGGACGATCGCCAGCGTTTATCCGCCCGGCTCGACGCTGAAAACCTTCTCGGCGATGGCCGGGCTGCATACCGGCAAGATCAAAGACAATACGAAGTTCAAATGCCTGGGCAACATCCGCGTCCCACCGACCGGCAACGAGATCGGCGGCAACAGGTACTGGTGCTGGACGCGCGATCAGCAGCATCAGGACCTGAGCGTCTACGAGGCGCTCGCCACCTCCTGCGACGTCTTCTTCTACACGCTGGCGGGGCCGAAGCAGCCCGACTTGCTCGGCGTCGATACGCACTTCTACCAGCCGAACAGCGGCAACCCGGAGTACTTCAATGGCATCGGGATCGACGCCTTGAACGAGCACTTGCGCCTCTACGGCTTCGGCGCGAAGAGCGGCATCGAACTCGGCGACGAGGTGCCGGGGCTGGTTCCCGGCCTCGCCTGGAAAGAGCAGACGTTCGCCGGCGATTACTGGTCGCTCGGCGATACCCTGGTGACCGCGATCGGGCAGGGCTACATGCAGGTGACCCCGCTGCAACTCTGCAACGCCACCGCCGCGCTTGCCAACGGTGGCACGGTCTATAAGCCGACCCTGGTCCACGAGGTGGTCAACGATCAGGGACAGACGGTGCGCGGCCCGCAAGCGCAGGTCATCCGCAAGCTGCCGGTCGACCGCAATCTGCTGGAAGTGGTCCGCAAGGGCATGAAGATGAACGTCGACTGGCACCGCGACAACACGGTCAAGGGGCTGGTCGCGCCGGACTTCGACCCGGCGGGCAACCCGATCCCCGGGACCGACCGGTTCCCGCTCCCGCCCGGCATCGATGCCGGGGTCAAGACCGGGACCGCCGAGTACGACAGCGCCTTTGTGGACGACGACGGCCTGCTGCTGAAATCGCACGCCTGGTGCGCCGCCTTCGCCCCTTACAACAACCCGGAGATCTGCGTCCTGGCCTTTGTCGAGGGCGGCTCGGCCAGCGCCACGATCGCCGCGCCGGTCGCGGCGGGGATGATCAACGCCTGGTTCGCCCGCAAGTCGGATCCGAACCAGGCCTGACGGCAGACGACGACAGCAACTCTTCAGCGGGGCGGCGTATCGCGCCGCCCCGCAATCTCTTCCTCCCCTTTCCCTTCCCCACTCGACCACGAGCTTGTCCACCGGCGCAGGCTCTGAACAGCCGCTTGACCTGGGTTGAAGTATCAGCTACACTCTGTACGTACAGTCTCAGCGGGGACTGCTCGGTACCGGCGGCGGCGGTCGCGCGGCGTGCAAGCGCGGCAGGAGGAGTGCGATGGCGCAGCATATTCACGCGTATGTCCACGATCCGCCATTGCTTGCGAAGGGGCGGAGCGGCGGGGGCGCGGCGGCAGCTTTGATCAGGGTGCGTGGCACGCGCGAGGGGCTGCTGCTGGCGGTGCCGGACGATACGCGTACCTACGGGCCGCGCGAGGTCGCCCAGGCACTCGCGGCGCACCTCGACGGCGCGGAAGCGTTCTTCAATGGGGCCGACGTGATCGTCGATCTCGGCGAGCGCGATGTGACCGACGAGGAGATCGCGTTTTACCGCCAAGTCTTGGAGGAGCGCGAGGTTGTCGTACGCGGCTTCACCGCCAGCAGCACGCACGGGCGTGCGGCGATCCGCAAGGCCGGTTACCACCCCCTGCAAGTCGCCCCGACCGACCGCGCCCAGGTTGCGCCGGACTCCCGGCCGACCGGTCTGGCCAACACGCAGATTCATCCGGTGAACCCGGATGCGGGCGAGGCGCTCTACCTGCGCCGTACGCTCCGCTCGGGCTCGCGCATCCGCCATCACGGCCACCTCGTCCTCCTCGGCGACATCAACGCGGGCGCGGAGGTGGCGGCTTCGGGCGACATCATGGTCTGGGGCATGGTGCGCGGCATGGTCCACGCCGGGGCGCTCGGTGATGACGGCGCGATCATCTGCGCGCTCGGTCTCACCCCCACACAGCTGCGGATCGGCAGCCATTACGCGCTGCCGCCCTCAGATACGAAAGGCCACACGCACGGTATGCCCGAGCGCGTCCGCCTGGAGAACGGTCGGCTCATCGTCGAGCCCTGGAAGTTGAAGTAGGCGAAGTGGGCGAGTGGTACGAAGTGGGCGAGTGGACCAGAATGGATCCTTCTCGCCCACTGGCCCACCTCGACCACTCGCCCACTAATTGAGCCGGAGGAGCAATGGGACGCTGCATCACCGTAACCTCGGGGAAAGGGGGCGTCGGTAAAACGACGACCACCGCGAACCTGGGGATGGCCCTGGCGATGAACGGCAAAAATGTCTGCCTGATCGACGCCGATATCGGACTCCGTAACCTCGACATCGTCCTCGGCCTCGAAAACCGGATCGTCTACGATCTGGTAGATGTGATCGAGGGGAACTGCCGCGTGAAGCAGGCGTTGATCCGCGACAAGCACTTCCAGAACCTGTCGCTGATCCCCGCCGCCCAGACGCGCGACAAGGATGCCGTCTCCCCGGAGCAGATGGCCGAACTCTGCCAGAAGCTGAGCAAGGACTTCGACTTCGTGGTGATCGACTCCCCCGCCGGGATCGAGCAGGGCTTCCGCAACGCCATCGCCGGGGCCGATGAGGTGCTGGTGGTAACGACGCCGGAGGTGTCGGCGGTGCGCGACGCCGACCGGATCATCGGCCTGGTGGAGGCGGCGGAGCTGCCGCAGCCGCGCCTGATCCTGAACCGCCTCAACCCCGCGCTGGTGCAACGTGGCGAGATGATGACGACCGAGGATGTGCAAGACATCCTGGCGATCGACCTCGTCGGCATCGTGCCCGAGGACTCGACGATCGTGATGGCCTCCAACCGTGGCGAGCCTGCGGCGCTCTCCGAGGCGAGCCGCGCCGGGCGGGCGTACCGCGAGATCGCCCAGCGCCTTCTTGGCGAGGAGATCCCGATCGTGATCCCTACCCTCAATGAGGGCTTCCTGACCCGGATGATGAACGCATTTCGCCCGCGCCAGCGCGTGGCGAGCTAGCGGGAGGAGAAAACGATGAGCTTCTTCCGCAGTTTGTTTGCGAAGCAGCCGAGCAGCGCCCAACTGGCGAAGCAACGCCTCCAGGTCGTCCTGGTGCAAGACCATCTTTCGATGCCACCGGGGACGATGGACGCCATCAAGGCCGAGATCGCCGAGGTGATCTCGCGCCACCTGGACATCGATCCGACCGGGGTCGAGGTGGCGGTGGAGCGCCGTGGCCACAACGATGAACTGATCGCCAACATCCCGGTACGACGGAGCCAGACGCGGACGCGCGATGGCGCACCGGTCGTGCTCGATCGTCCCAAGCCGACCCCCTCAAGCCGCACGCGCCCATCGCTGACGAATGGACGATCGAGCGGACGACCCAACGGGCGGCGGCGCGTCTGACCGAACATACCACCGCGCCCTGCCCGGTGAGTACACCGGGGGCACGACGGTAGCGAGCGGCGGTGCGATCGTCGCTCGGGACACGGAGGAACGGCGGTGCGATCGCCGGGGAAAAGCATCGGAGCGCCACCCTCCAGCGGGCGGAGCACTAGGAGCGGTCTTCATACCGCCACCCTCACGCGAGCCCACTGCACAGGCCGCACAACCGATGAACATGGCGGGGCGAGAAGGTACATCTCGCCCCGCCTCCTTGTGTGGTGGGCGCAGTGGGCGAGTGGACGGAGTGGGCGTGAAGAGAGCGGTTGGCCTCAGAGCCACAGAGACGCAGAGAACGACGAGAGATTAGGGGGACGAGAGAAGAAGGAATCAGGGTGGTCCAGCCCGCGCAGGCGGGCTTCGTGAGCCGCCTTCTAGTCGGGATATTATGCCCTTCATGGGTACTTTAGTCTAACGGCCCACCCACGCCCAACGGCCCTCCCACGGCGGGGACGGCCCACACCCCGGATCGCTGGGTGTGGTGGCGGTGTATGGTCTCCGCCCAGCCCGCGCAGGCGGGCTTCGCCGGTGCCGATAGGCACCTATAGCCGGGGGTTTCACCCCCCGGAATGTAACTCACCCCGGCTCGCAACTGCTCGCCACCCCTCTCCCCATCCGAGGAGAGGGGTAGGGTGTTGTGGCAGTAATGCCCAATCCTTGCCGAGGGGCGCTGAGTGGGATTGGCTTTGCCACTCTAATCGTGCCCTTCTCTCGTTCCCCCTCGGTGTCTCTGTGTCTCTTGTTCCGGCCCTCTCATCCTACGCAACGAGATCGCGCTCTTTGGCGAAGGCTTCCTGCTCGCCGCCATCGATGATCGCGCGCAGGTGCTGGACGAGGGACCAGACATCGGCGAACGAGGTGTAGAGGGCGATCGGGGCGAGGCGGATCACGTCGGGGGGGCGGAAGTCCGGCACCACGCCGCGTGCCTTCAACGCCTTGACGATGCGCGGGGCGTCGTCGTGCTCCACGGCGACGTGGCCGCCGCGCCGCGCCTCGTCGCGCGGCGTGCCGATCCGATAGTCGTAGGGCGCGGCGGTGAGGCCGTTCGCCTCCAACAAGTCGATCAGATAGCCGGTCAGGCGCAGCGACTTGGCGCGGATCGCCGCGATCCCCGCCTCCGCGAAGATCGCCAGCGAGCCGTGCAGCGGCGCGGCGCTGAGCACCTGGATCGTGCTGATCTGCCATGCGCCCGCATCCGACGCGGCATCGAAGCCGATCGCCATATCGAACTGCCGCGCCTTGTTGCTCCCCCACCACCCGGCCAACCCCGGCGTCCGCCCGAAGTGCCGCCGATTGACGTAGAGCCCCGCCGTGCCGCCCGGCCCGTTGTTCAGGTACTTGTAGTTGCACCAGCAGGCGAAATCGACGCCCCACTCGTCGAAGTGATGGGGGATGACGCCGATCGAGTGGCAACAGTCGAGGCCGATCAGCGCGCCATGCTCGTGCGCCGCGCGCGTCAACCGCGCCAGATCGAAGAGTTGGCCGCTGCGGTAGAGGACCGAGGGGAGGATGAGGAGCGCGATTGTTCCGTCGAGCGCGGCGATGATCCGCGCCTCGTCCACCGTGCGGCCATCCTCGCTCTCCACCAGGATCAGGTCGGCGTCGGGATCGCCGCCGCGCAGCGCGATCTGGCTCCGCAGCGCGTAGAGGTCGGAGGGGAAGTCGAGCGCGGTCGCCACGATCTTCCGGCGTTCGCCGGTCGGCCGATAGAAGGTCGCCAGCAAGGCATGGAGATTGGTCGTCGTCGTGCCGGTGACTACCACCTCCTCGGGGTCGGCACCGATCAGCGGCGCGCTGAGGCCACCGAGCGCCTCGCCGAGGTAGTACCAGGGCTGCGGCGCGCCCAGCCACCCCTCGATCCCCAGCGTCTTCCACTCTTCCAGTGTCCGCAGGACCGCCGCCTCGGCATCGCGCGAGAGGAGGCCGAGCGAATTACCATCGAAGTAGAGTCCTCCTTCGGGCAGATAGAAGCGCTCCCGGTATGCGCCTAACTCGTCGGCACGATCCAATTCGGCGGCATAGTCGGCATCGGTCCGCATCGGCATCCTCCACCCTCCCCACTCGATCCACGCGGCCACGCTACCCGCTCAGTATACCCGTCCATCGGACGGCATCGGCGGGCCGATCCGAGGGCCACCCACGCCGCCCACCGCCCCGCTATGCTATTAATAGCGCTGTTCAGCGATCGTCGGGCTGGCAACGCCCGCACCAGGATAGGCATGGAGGAGCACGAGGATGCGCATCGAACTCTTGAAGCGACTGACCGAGGCCGCCGGGATTCCGGGCTACGAGGAGCGCCTGCGCGCGATCGTGATCCCCGAACTCCAGGCGACGTGCGACGAGGTCTCGGTCGATCCCCTCGGCAACGTGATCGGCATCAAGCGCGGGGTCGGTGAGGGGCCACGCCGCAAGGTGATGCTGGCGGCACACATCGACGAGATCGGCTTCATGGTGAAGTATGTCTCCGATGACGGCTTCCTGCGCCTGCAACCGCTCGGCGGCTTCGACCCGCGCTCGCTCTTCCAGCAGCGGGTCATCGTCCACGCGGGTGACGGCCAGGACTATCGCGGCGTCCTCGCGCCCGCCGCGAAGCCCGCCCATCTCCTCAGCGAGGCCGAGCGCGGCAAGTCGCCGCAGGTGGCGGAATTCTACGTCGATCTCGCCCTCCCGGCGGAGCGGGTGAAAACGGCGGTCGGGCTCGGCGACATGGTGACGCTCGATCGGACCACCGAGGAGATCGGCGACTGCGTGGTCGGCAAGGCGATGGACGACCGCCTCTCGGTCTTCGTGATGCTCGAAGCGCTGCGCGCGCTGCGCTCGACGAGCTGCGACATCTACGCGGTGGCGACGACCCAGGAGGAGGTCGGCCTGCGCGGCGCGGCCACCTCGTCCTACGCCATCGACCCCGACATCTCGATCGCCCTCGACGTGACGCTGGCGATGGACCTGCCGGGCGCGCCGGCGGAGGATCGGGTCACCACGCTCGGCGCGGGGACGGCGATCAAGCTGATGGACTCCTCCTCGATCTCGCACCCGAAGCTGGTCCGCTTCTTCCGCGAGACCGCCGAGCGCGAGGGCATCCCCTACCAGCTGGAGATCCTGTCGCGCGGCGGCACCGACGCCGGGGCGATGCAGCGCGCGCGCGGCGGCAGCGCGGCGATCACCCTCTCCACCCCCACCCGTTACGTCCACACGGTGAACGAGATGGGCCACAAGACCGACATCCAGGCCGGGATCGATCTCCTCGCGCGGGTGCTGGAGCGCGCGCACGAGATCGACACGACGCTGTAATCCAGGCAGGCGGCGCGGGGTTGAGGCAGCCCCGCGCCGCACGGCCCACGCGCCGGACCGCGATGCGCCTTGGGACATGGCCAGAATGGAAACGAGTGCGCACCATGACGATCGCCTTGCGCGACGTGACGAAGGAGAACTGGCAGGCGTGTATCGGGCTGCGCCTCGCGCCGGAGCAGGAGCACTTCGTCGCGTCCAACGCCTACTCGCTCGCCGAGTCGAAGTTCATGCCGACCTTTGTCCCGCAGGCGATCTACGCTCGCGCAGGAGCGGATGATGCTGAGATCATGGTCGGGTTCGCGATGTATGGCTATTACCCCGACGGCGCAGCGCCGCTCGGCCTGCGCCACTGGATCTTCCGGCTGATGATCGCGCACGAACAGCAGGGACGCGGCTACGGCACGGCGGCGCTGCGCGCGATCATCGCGCGTCTCGAAGCCGACCCCGCCTGCGACGATGTGCTGATCGGCTACGAGTCGGATAATGTGGTCGCTCGCGCCCTCTATGCCCGCCTCGGTTTCGTGGAACAGGGAACGACGCCGTGGGGCGAGTTGTACGCCCGCCGGGCCACCACGACGCCAGCATGAGTCACGAGTGGGAGTGATGGCGACCGCAACAGGGCGACACTTCCGGCGATCGTGCTGCTGCCACCCGACCGCTGGCCCGACTCGGAGCGCTTATTCGGCCCGTGTGGGGCGCACGGCCGCTGGTACATATGGTGGCGGTTCCCCGATACGGAGTACAACGGCTACACAGCGGTGAAGCGCCGCGACAGCTTCCGGGTGGTCGTGACGACCGCCGAGCATTCACCCAGGGTTGTCGCCTATCGCGACGGCATGTCAGTCGGCTAGTGCACCACCGCGCCGCACCCCAACTTCTCGCGCCTCGACCGTTCGCGCGACTGGCACCCCCTCGACGCCCAATCGGTCTGGCCGCTCAACTGCTTCTCTATCGCGGTGAACAGCGGCGGAATGGCGTCGCCATGCTGCTCCTCCAGGCCACCACCGACTTCGCCGCAGACCAGGGAGCACGGGGCGTGGAAGCCTACCCGCGCGCGACGCTCGGCACGGTCTCCGCCGCCCCGATCGATACCGGCACCGCGACGATGTTCCTCGCGGCGGGCTTCACCGTGGTCGCGCGCTGCACGCCCGGGTGCCCGCCCGGCTGCTATACTTCCGCCGATTTATACGGCGCAGTCCGCCGCGACAGCGCTGCGCGGAGAGGTGGTCAAGCAAGGGCGAGGGACACGGTTGGCTCGGGGACACGGTGGTATCGATCGGCGTGCTGGCGCGGGCACGACGGGGCGCGGGATGATACCGATCGTCTTGCGCGCCTGGCTCGCGGCGCATTGGGCCGGACTTGGCTGCGCGATCCTGCTGCTGCTCCTCGGCGCGACGCTCGTCAGCACCCTCCCCGACCACACCATCACCACCGATGAGACGGTCCACATCCCGGCGGGCTACGCCTACTGGACGCGCCACGATTTCGCGCCCAACAACGAGCACCCGCCGCTCGCCAAGCTCTGGGCGACCCTCCCCTGGCTCGTGCTGAATCCGCCGGAACCGCCGGTCGCCCCCGCCGAAACCCCGGCGAATCGCACGATCAATACCGGGCGCTATTTCTGGCAGTTGAACGTCGCGCGGATGGGCGAACTCGTCTTCTGGGCGCGCGTGCCGATGGTGCTGCTGACCCTGGCGCTCGGCGGGCTGATCTTCGCTTGCGGGCGGCGAATCTTCGGGGCGCGCGCGGGATTGCTGGCGCTCGCCCTCTTCTGCCTGGAGCCGACCGTCCTCGCGCACGGCTGGATCGTCCATACCGACATCCCCGCCTCGCTGGCCTACCTGAGCTGGTGGTCGGCACTGGCTCTCTATATCGTCCGGCCCGGCTGGCCGCGCGCCACCCTGCTCGGCGTCGCCACTGGCGCGGCGCTCGCGACGAAGTACAACCTGCTCGTCCTCCTGCCGTTCGGCGTGCTGGCCCTGGTCATCCTGATGATCATCGCGCCGAGCCGGGGCGGACGACGGACGCCGATGCTGGCGCACGCGGGACTCGTGGCGATCCTGACCCTGCTGATCCTCAATGCGGTCTACTTTTTCACGCACACCCCGCTGACGGCGATCGATGCAGACTGGTTGCGGCAGGAGGATCCAGGCCGCGCCGATCAGGTGCTGGCGATCATCCGGGCGCTCACCCCGATCATCCCGCCCTACTACCAGTTCGGCACCTACACCGTCCTCACGCATAATGGCGACGGCCACCCCGCCGGATTACTCGGCCTCTACGATCAGCGAGGGTGGTGGTATTACTTCCCGGTGGCGTTCGCCCTGAAGACGGCGCTCCCCTTCCTGGCCCTGACGATCATCGCGCTCGCCTGGTCGGCGTGGCGGATCGCGCGACGACACGACTGGCGGCACCTGATCGTGATCGTCCCGCTGCTGATCTTCGCCGCCAGCGCCATGAGCAGCCACATCAACATCGGCATCCGGCACTTCCTGCCGGTCTTTCCCTTCTGCTTCCTCCTCGGCGGTGCCTTCCTCGATCGCCTGCTGGCGAAGCGCGGACGCTGGCCGCGCCGGGCCGATCCCCGCAGCATCGCGCGCGCGACGGTCGGCCCGACACTCGTCGCGCTGACGCTGGGCGGGATGTTCGTCGGGGCCGCGCGCGCCTACCCCGACTACCTCAGCCACATGAACCCGCTCGCCTGCTGTCAGCCGCCCTGGTACTACCTCTCGGACTCGAATGTGGAGTGGGGGCAGGATGTCGGGGCGCTGGCGGCATACTTGCACGCGCACGGCGAGACGACGGTGCGCGAGGCGATCGTGACCCCGGAGACGCTGACCTACGCGGGGATCACGCCGCTCGATCTCTTCGACCCCCAGACGGCGAGCGCCCCGCCGACGCGCTACATCGCCATCGGCGCGAGCTTTCTCAACGGCTCGGTGATCGACATGACCCGCCCGCAGAGCAATCCCGACAGCCTGGCAGAGTATCGCAACCTCATCCCTGAGGCGGTCTTCGGCGGCTCGATCTACCTCTACCGCGCCGATAGCATCCCGCAGATCCCGGCGCTGCGCGCACCGCTGCCCGATGGTCAATATCGCGCCACGCTGGCCCTGCGCGAAGAGCCGCAACACCTCCGGGGCGGACAAAGCATGTCGCTGCGCGTCCGCGCCACGAACACCAGCATCCTGCCGTGGCCCTCCGATGACACCGCGACCGGGGCGGAGCAGCTCCGCCTTGGCGACCGCTGGCGCGATCCGAAGACCGACGCGGTGGTGCTGGACGATGGGCGCAGCCCGCTCACCTTCGCGGTCCTCCCGGGACAGACAGCGGATCTGGAACTGCTGATCACCGCGCCGGGACAGCCGGGAGCATACACCCTTGAAATCGACATGGTCCAGGAGGGTGTCGCCTGGTTCGGCGCGCGCGGCGGGACCCCATTGCGCGTGACGATCACGGTGCAACCCTGAGCCACACCCGCTCCGGCGATGGCACAGCCGCACGTCCTATCCCACGCCAGACCAGCTGGGACTTGTTCGCCCCGCCGCGCCTTTGGTATGCTAGACCTAATGCGGCAGCGCGCGAGGGGGAGGAAGAGCCACGCGCGCTGCCTTTTTTACGATGGGGCGGGTTCGGGTCTATCGCCACCCCACTATCTGAAGTGAGTTTTCGATGACAACACAACAATCCATGCCCGAGGAAACGACCCCGGATATGGCTACGGACGAGGCCACACCCACAACCAGTTTCCTGACCTTACCCGTTATCGTCATGGATGAGACGATCGTGATGCCCCACATGTCCTTACCCCTGCCGATCGAGGACGATGAGACGGCGGCGGCGATCGCCGCCGCCCCCGCCCACGGGCGCCAGGTGCTGCTGCTAACCGAACGCCCCTTGCCCCCCGAGGAGCGCGCGCGTCTGGCGACGATCGGCGAAGGGGAAGACGATGAGTACGAACTCTGCGAGGTCGGGATCATCGCCGATGTGGGCCAGCAGATCACCCGCCCCGGCAACCCGCCAGCGATCCTCTTGCAGGGGCAAGCACGCGGACAAGTCATCGACTTCGGCTCGGGACCGGGCTACCCGCTGGCGACGGTCGAGCGCCGCAACGATCCGACCGTAGAGGGGGATGAGGCAGCGATCGCGATGACCGCCGTCTTGGAACAGGTCGAAGCATATCTCGGCATGATGCCAAACGTCCCCGAAGAAGTGCTGATGATGGTGCGCGGCGTGGAGGAGCCGGGCTGGCTCGCCGACTTGATCGCCTTTTCACCGGAGTTCAGCTCGGAGCAGCGCCAGACACTCCTGGAAGAGTTCGGCCCGATCGCGCGCCTGCGCCTGGTATCGGTGATGGTGCAGCGCCGTCTGGATGTGCTGAATCTGCGGCAACAGATTCAGGCCGAGGCGCAATCGGGGATGGACAAGCAGCAGCGCGAATATTATCTGCGCGAGCAGTTACGCGCCATCCAGAAAGAGCTCGGCGAGGGTTCGCCGGAGGCGACGCTCGCCGTCGAGATGCGGGACAAGATCGAGGCCGCCGGGATGCCGGAGGAGGCGAAGAAGAAAGCGCTCGCGCAGGCCGAACGCTTGGAGCAGCAGCCGCCGCACTCGCCCGAGGTGGGGATCATCCGCACCTACCTCGAGTGGCTCACCGACCTCCCGTGGGCGATCGAGACACCGGACCTCCTCTCCCTGACGAACGCTCAGCGGGTCCTTGATGAGGATCACTACGGGCTCGACAAGGTTAAGGAGCGGATCATCGAGTTCCTGGCCGTCCGCAAACTGGCGGGCGACCGCCTGAAGGCACCGATCCTCTGCTTCGTCGGCCCGCCCGGCGTCGGCAAGACGAGCCTCGGCAAGTCGATCGCGCGCGCGCTGGGCCGCAACTACGGGCGGATGGCCCTCGGCGGCGTCCACGACGAGGCGGAGATCCGCGGCCACCGTCGCACCTATGTCGGGGCGATGCCGGGGCGGGTAATCAAGGCGCTGCGCGATGCGGGGAGCCGCAATCCGGTCCTCGTCCTCGACGAGATCGACAAGCTCGGCGCGGACTGGCGCGGCGATCCCTCCTCGGCGCTGCTGGAAGTCCTCGACCCGGAGCAGAACACCACCTTCTCCGATCATTACATGGAGGTGCCCTTCGACCTGTCGAACATCCTCTTCATCACCACCGCCAACCAGCTCGACACGATCCCGGCCCCGCTCCGCGACCGGATGGAGATCATCGAAGTCAGCGGCTACACGGAGCTGGAGAAGCTGCACATCGCGCGGGATTTCCTCGCGCCGAAGCAGCTCGACGCAAACGGCCTCACGAGCGAGCGGCTTACTTTCGATGACGACGCCTTCGGCACGATCGTCCATGCCTACACCCGCGAGTCGGGGGTGCGCGGGCTCGAGCGAGAGATCGGCGCGATCTGCCGCAAGGTCGCACGCCGCCTGGTGGAGGCACAAGAGGCGGTCGAGCAGAGCGCCGCCGCCGTCAGCGGCACCGATCTCGATGCGGGGGAGGCGTTGCCCGCGACCGACATGCTCGCCACCCTGGCGACGCCAACGGTACATGTGGACGCCGCGAATCTGCACGAGTACCTCGGCATCCCGCGCTACGAACACGACGAGGCCGAGCAGAGCGACGAGATCGGCGTGGCGACCGGGGCGGCCTACACCGGTGTCGGGGGCGAGTTGCTCGCAATCGAAGTCTTGCTGACCGACGGTAAGGGCGAGATCGTCCTGACCGGCCAACTCGGCGACGTGATGAAGGAGTCGGCGCGGGCGGCGGTCAGCTACGCCCGCTCGCGCGCCACGTCGCTCGGCGTCGCGCCCGGCTTCTTCGAAACCCACCAGATCCACATCCACGTCCCGGCGGGGGCCACACCGAAGGACGGCCCCTCGGCGGGGATCACCATCGCCACGGCGCTGATCTCGGCCCTCACCGGGGTCCGCGTCCACAAGGATGTGGCGATGACCGGCGAGATCACCCTGCGCGGGCGGGTGTTGCCGATCGGCGGGCTGAAGGAGAAGACGCTGGCGGCACACCGCGCCGGCATCCGCACCTTCATTGTGCCGCGCCGCAACGCGAAGGACCTGGCCGAGCTGCCGGAATTGATCCGCGAGGGGCTCAACTTCATCCAGGTTGAGCACGTCGATGAGGTGCTCAGTGTGGCACTGCTGGAAGACCCGGCGCGCAGCCTCTCCATCGCCTGACCAATAGACGACGAAAGGGGTGCCGCCCACGTATGTGGGCGGCACCCCTTCTGGGCTTCTTTAAGGTGGCGTAACAGGCAGGCGCTATCACATGGTTAGGGCTTGTTATGCACTTCCAATCGTCCGTACAGCCCGCATCGGCCACGGATAGGGCGCTGATTGCGTTCTGGGCCGCATTGCCCATCGAACACAAATCTTTGCAAAGTTCGCCGCTGCCATTACCACTGTAGGCGAACTTTTGTAGGCGAACTTTACCATCACAGTAATACCCTAAGCGTCCAAGAAGGGTTTTTCTTGACGGGCTCATTGATACAGGCATTGTACAAGCAGCGTGAGCGGGCTATCTTGTGCTGACCGATGATCTCCGCCTATGGAATCATCTCGACGCTCTCGGATTACCAACTGTCAATTTCACACACTTAGTTCATTGGACATGAGAAATGTGAGGGGCGGATTGAAGCATTTGTGCCGATCCGCCCTTTTGCCGAGTTGCCAGGGACTACGCTGGTAAACCTAGTACAGCGCGGCGTAGATAACCCGGTCGTTCTTGGTCGTAGGAAGCGTGCCGCAGCGCCGCGAAAACTACGGGGGCACTTCGGCCCCTCTGTACTAGTTCTCGTCGCTGGTCGAGGCGAGCGACAGCGTGACCGCGCCGAGATCGACGTAGTGTGCGTGGCTCAAGCCCTCGATCTGGCGGATCTCGTCGAGGACCGGGCGGGGCAACGGATCGTCGAGGGTGACGATCATCACCGCCTGCCCGCGCACCTCCTGCCGCCCGACCTGCATCGCCGCGATGTTGACGCCGCGCGAGCCGAGCAACATCCCCACGGCCCCGATCCGCCCCGGTCGATCGCGGTGCGAGATCAGCAGCAGGCGCCCGCCGAGTTCCAGCGAGACCGCGAAACCGTCGAGCGCGGTGATTACTCCCCGGCCATGCGCGCCGACGGTGCCAGCCGCCGCGTGCCAGTGGCCGTGCCCCTCGAGGCTCCCGGCGGTCAGGCGTACCTCGATCTGCATCGGCTCGTCCGAGCGACCGTCGCTGAACCGCTCGCTGATCTTGATCCCCCGCCGCCCGGCGAGCAGCCGCGCGTTGACGAGGGTGACCTGCTCCGGGATCGCCGTCCGCAGAAAACCCGCGAGCGCCGCCGCCCCGACCAGCGTCGGATTGACTCCCGTCGCACTACCAATGAAACCGAGCTCGATCGCCGTGGCCGCGCCATCGACCGTCTCCGCCAGGAGCTGCCCGATCCGATCGGCGAGATCGAGCCAGGGACGGAGGGTCGTCAGCGCGCCGGGCGCAAGTCCCGGCAGATTCACCGCATTGTCGACCAACTCGCCCGCCAGCGCCGCCAGCGTCGTCTCCGCCGCGGCGATGCCGACCCCTTCTTGGGCCTCGACCGAAGAGGCGGCCAGATGGGGCGTCACCGTCACATTCTTCAACGTCAGCAGCGGCGAACCGACCGGCGGCTCCTGCTCGAAGACATCGAGCCCCGCCCCGCCGAGATGGCCGCTGGTCAGCGCCTCGTAGAGCGCCGCCTCATCGACCAGGCCGCCGCGCGCGCAGTTGACCAGAAAGGCACCCCGCTTCATCCGCGCCAGCTCGTCCGCGCCGATGATCCCCTTCGTCTCCGGGAGCAGGGGCAGGTGCAGGGTGATGATGTCGGCTCCGGCTAGCACGGCAGCCAGCGGCAGCGCCGTCGCCCCGAGCGCCTCGGCGGTGGCGGCGGAGACATAGGGATCGTAAATCAGCACCTCCATCCCGAACGCGCGCGCACGACTCGTCACCTCGCGACCGATCCGTCCGAGACCAACCACCCCGAGGGTTTTGTGGTAGAGCTCGCTCCCGACGAATTGTTTACGCTCCCACTTCCCGGCGCGCAGGCTCGCATCGGCAAAGGGGATATGTCGTAATGTCGCCAGTGTCACAGCAAGCGTATGCTCGGCGGCGGCGATCGAGTTCGGACCGGGGGTGTTGAGCACGGTGATCCCACGCTCGGTCGCCGCTGGCACATCGATGTTGTCCGTGCCGACCCCGGCGCGTGTCACCACACGCAGGCGCGTCCCGGCAGCCAGCACCTCGGCGGTGACCTTCGTCTCACTGCGTACGATCAGGGCGTCGTATTCGGGTAGGATCGCCAGCAGCTCCTTACGCGGCAACCCCGTTCGCACATCGACGGCGGCACGCCCGCGCAATATCGCCACGCCCGCCTCCGCCAGCGGGTCGCTCACCAGCACCTTGAACATGCCTTCTCCCATCCCCCCTGCCGACACGGATTGCCATCGCGCCGGAATACGCGCCGCACAATCGGCGCGCCGTACCACATCGCTGCCGAAGGAGTATACCAGTGCGCCGCACCGCACTCTTGTACACCATCCGCTGCTGGGGCGAGTGCGAGCATGACGCGCTGGTATGCCGACCCGGCGATGCGATTCATATGCGGACAACCGACTATGGCGTGCCGACGAAGGTGTTGCACGACTCGATCTGACCGGACTGATACCCGGCCAGGAACCATTTCTGACGCTGTTGCGCCGAGCCATGCGTCCACGACTCGGGATTAACCCGTCCTTGCGTCGCCCGCTGGATCCGGTCATCGCCGACTGCGGCAGCGGCATCGAGGCCGTCCTGGATGTCCGCCTGCGACGGCTCCGTCAGGAAACCGGTGCTGGCGGCGTGTCTCGCCCAAATCCCGGCGTAACAATCGGCCTGTAGCTCCACCCGTACCGCCGCGCTCTGTGGCCCGGTATCGCCGTCGTTCGACCGACCGAGAATCCCCTGTAAGTCCTGAATGTGGTGCCCATACTCGTGTGCCACAACGTAAGCTTCGGCGAATGGTCCACCCTTCGCCCCGAAGCGCGAGCGCAACTCATCGTAGAAGCCGAGATCGATATACACTTTTTTGTCCGCTGGGCAATAGAATGGCCCCACCTCCGAGGATGCGGCACCACAGCCGGTACTGGTCGCACCGGTATACAATACGGTACTAGAGGGCTGATAACTCAGCCCGCGCCGGGCGTACTCATCGCTCCAATAGCGCTGAATACTGTTCACGTAACCGAGGATGCGGCAATCCTCGCGCTGGTTCGCGTCCGCACCAGTCCGGCAATCGGCGGTCGACGCGCCTGCGCCACCGGTCTGGGTAGCCTGTACCCCGGCGGGGTTGCTGGTCGTGCCGCCCCCCTGGATGACGCTCGTCGGATCGACGCCGAGGAGCAACGCTGCAACGACGATGATGATCGTGACGATCCCGCCGCCGCCGCCGATCGCGAGCCCGCCCCTGGAGATCCCCCCGCCTCCCTGGCCACGTCGATCCTCGACCTGCGAGCTGTCGAGTTTGGCATCGTCTTTGAACTCCACGCCCAGCCTCCTCCGCACGCCCACACGGCGATTCACCGCACCTCGATACCGGAATGGTGCGATGCGCTTCGCAACTCATGTGCCGTGATCCGCCGCGCCGAGGCATCGCGACACGACGGTACGGGATAGATGCGGGCCATAAAACAAGCGACTTTGCCGTTTCTTCATCGTTTTCAGGGCGAAAACCTCGTCAAAAACAAAATCTGTGGTATCGTAACCCGTATCTCTGCGCGCCGCAGGTGGGGAAGGACGCGTAGCTTCTGTAAGTACCATAGCGAAGCATTCAGGTAGACGTCGCCCGGCGGGGGGCATGCCGCATACCCGGCGCTACCTAGCCCACTTGGTGTCGCGCAGCCGCCTTACCGCCCTACTTGGGACGCGGATATGAGGGCCGCTCAGAGTAGAGGTCGTGACGACAGCGATCAGCACATCCATACGCCGATCCGGTAGGGGGATCGTCGGGCGTGGTTCGGGCGAAGGGGGAACGATGCAGCGGCGGACCTTTCTCACGCTGGGGCTCCTGGCGCTGTCGGCGACGGCCTGCAGCCCATCATCCTTACCCGGAGGAGAGAATGGCGAGGCGCGTGGGACGGCGGCGACCAGTCCCGCGCAACCCACCGTTCCGTCGACACCGACCAAGCGCTATGGCCTCAATGAGCTGGTGTCGATTAAGGGGTGGGATCTGGCGATTCAGAAGGTGGAACGGCTCGGCAATCGCCTCGCTTGGTCGCAATTCAACCCGGTATTGATCGCGAATGGGACATGGTTCGCGGTGATCGTGGACCTCAAGAACACCGATACCGCGCCCGCCACGCTCGCCCTGGCCGACTTTACGCTCCGGGCGGGGGAGGGCACGTTCACCGCCCCCGACGTCGGCAACATCAATGCGTATGGCCGGGAACACGGCGGCAAAGCGATCGGCGACCCGGTACCACCGGGAGTCAGTGTGAGCTATTACACCATCTACGATGTCCCGCCGGATGCGACGAACATGCAGGTCACGTTCCTGAAGGACACGCAGCCGGTCTTCGCCGTTGGCAATGCCACACGGGTGGGCTAAGCTCCTACCGAATACACCACCGATCGCCGACAGAATAGGACGCCAGCACGGCCCGTCATGTATGCGGGTCGTGCTGTTTTTCGTATGCTGCCTGCAGCGAGAAGCGAGATGGGATGAACCACCACCAATCAGAAGCCTGGATAGGCGTTGGTGAGCTGCGATATGCGCCAATACTCCGCGCGGCACGTTCTCGCCGCTACCGTGGGAAAGGGAGGGATAAAGATGTCAACGCAAGAACCGTTGAGCGCCGCACAGGAAACACTCCTAAAAACCTTCGTCGAGCGCGCGCATGGCTCGGCGGAGCCGTTCGTCATCGCCGAGATCGATGATGGTCATGGGGAAGCGCGCTTCGGCACGAGTGCCGAGCAGCGCGACGCCTTCGCGCAGGACACCGCGCTCAGCGACCTCGAAGCGTTGGCGCGGCATAGCTTGATTTTTAATACGAATGCCAACGTCATCTTCATGCTCACGCCGAAAGCGAGCGAGCATCTTCCGAAAACGGCGCAATAGGGAGCCAGGCAGGGGCGATCCGCACCACCACGACATCGGCCTTCGGTCATCATGACTTCGCGGCGGCGCAACGATACAAGGAAATGAAACGACCCCGCCCCGAGGCGATAGATGTCGGGCGTGGTCAGCTTTGCATCGTGCCGAGAGAGGGACTCGAACCCTCACGAGCTTGCGCCCAACGGTTTTTGAGACCGTCGTGTCTGCCATTCCACCACCCCGGCCAGGGTTTTCGCTGGTCCAGTATAGGGAACGACGTGCGGCAGCGTCAAGCAGCAACGAAGACGCGGCAGGGGGATGTCAAAGTCGGGCGGGGAGTGCGCCAAGGAGGGTGAGGGCGCGCGTGGCATAGGCCCCGTAGTGGCGCAAGGCGGCGGCGATGTTGGTCCAGCCG
>JAABUM010000493.1_pt1 | contig 68843 bp, 122 predicted proteins | sample 5559161 | NCBI WGS metagenome assembly JAABUM01 (sample SAMN10711868, study PRJNA513369) | rock metagenome | isolation source: Antarctica rocks | place: Antarctica: Victoria Land, Siegfried Peak nord
GCTTCCAGCGGTGCACGAGTGACCTCACGGCACAGCTGCTCCTGCTAACGGCGCTTTCGTTCCATAGTGACATAGTGGCCATCAAGATACTCCCTAGGTAGCTGTGAAGTGTCTCCCCTTGGTCGACATTGGACCGCTAGCGGGCACGCGACACGGAATTTTTGACATGCCGTTGCTGCAGGCAGCCTGGAAAGTGATGGAGAACGGCATGTCAAACATCGGCGTTCAGACAACATATATGCCGAAACTCACAGGATGATGCAAGTGACGACGCTCACAACACCGTACTACGGCTGTCCTGTGCATCAGACCCCAATGCAAAACGGTATTGCATTGGGGTCTGATGCACAGGACAGCTGCATATGCATTACAATAATTACCGCGGCAGGGAGCAGCGTGCTTATCAGCCAGCAGTGCGCCCACAGTTTCCTGACAACAGCACAGGTCACTTCGAAGCACAGGAAAACTGCAGCTCTTATCGTTGTGGTAGGTGCTGAATACTTTTGGCGTTGTTTGATCGCTTTGCCTGCATGGGCCCAGGCTGCGGGAATGTTGCACCAGGAGATCCTGGCGAGACAATGCCATCACATGACCTTGCAAAAGCCAGCAATCTGACTGAATTTCTAATTATGGTGAAGGTGCAAGATGAATCATTGAGACGCGCCGCCAGTTGCCGCAGCACAGCGCCAATATGGCACGCACGGTAGTGGCGGCAGAGCACTGCTAATGCACATGCGACCACAGCTCAGTGCAGCCATCTCACTCATCGCAATTCGGATTTCACACTTCAAGGTCCGACAACAGAAGCACAGTTGGCCGCAGATGACCACATGACTGACGAAAGGCTGCAGAGCGCGGCCTCAAGCATGTGAAATTACCTTTCGCACGACAGAGTCAGCCGTCCCTTGATGATAAGGAAGCAAAGGAGAAACGCGGATTATCCTTGAGGGTAAACCTACCGCGGTGTGTCGAAAGCGGAGCTATGCCGCCGTGACGGCGGCGTGTTCCAGTCGAGTGTGGTGGAGCTGCCGTCACGTATCGCGTCATAAGAATGATGCTCGCAAGCAGTAGTGTGACCATGCCTGCTTAATCCTACGGATTGCCCCTGATTCTTAGAGGATTGCGGGTTGGAAGCTGGAAGGCAGACCACACCCGTACAAGCAGGACGCCAGTGTGAGATCTTGCACTGTAGCACAGCAAATGCTTTGCTCACATGCTTACTGAGTGCCCTTGCTAGGGTGTGTGTCGTCTGTAGTGCATCCAGCAGCAACAACATCGCGTGCCGCTCTAGCGTCAGTGTATCAATATTGAATTGATTCTGTCGGTCAGTTTGATCAATCGTGAAGCTGCTCCGTTCGATCGTGGCGGATCCGTGGTGATTCAGTTCTTCTATGTGCTGCGCTTGCTCGGGCTGTGCCCACAGCAGTCTGTCAAGGCCGTCTCTGCCACAGTCCTGTGCAGAGTGTGCCTCTGCCCATTAACTTCCCAGAAAAGGGCAATCAGTCGAGCCGCACTGACTCCTGCGACTGGAACAGCGAGGATCTTCGGGGCCTCCAGCTCCGTGGCTACCGCGGGCATCACGCGGATCAGTGCGCATGACTCTGCGGTTGCCGGCGGCAGCGACTGGCTGAAGCGCCTGGGAGCCACTGCGCTAGCCTGCTCCAGCTGCGATGCCGCGCGAGGTGGTGTGCCTGCACGTCGGGCAGTGCGGTAACCAGATCGGCAGCGAGTTCTGGAAGCGGGTGAGGTGGCCGCTTCTGGCAACCCGCATCATGTGCACACCGTTCGTAAGTTGTGCGGACTGGCTTGGCTGTGAGCACGGCTCATCCTCGCCTTTTCTCCTCTCAACTCAACAGCTACTTATCTCTCTGCCTGCAGCTCTGCCAGGAGCATGCGCTCGCAAATGATGGCACACTGCAAGACACCGCCGCAGAGGTGAGGCGCTGCTGTTGGTGCACACGGCTATCGGGTGCGCCGCCAGCGCATCGCTGAAGAGTTGCACCCGCACGCGGCGCCACTGCAGCGGCTGCCCGAGCTGTTCCAAGGGCTGAGCGCAGCCGGCATGTTGCTCCTCCTGCAGGGGCAGGATGCGAGGGATGTGTTCTTCTCGGAGAGCGACGACGGGCGGTACACGCCCCGCGCGCTGCTCTTCGACCTGGAGCCCAGGTCGGCTGTCGTTTCCTCCCCCACATGATCATCAATACTCGCAAGAAATGCCCTGCAGATGAACCTAGCCACAGGGTCCTGTCACTTTTGAGCGTGGGACTCGAAATGTGGCTGTACGATGCGTTCCCTCTTCCCTGCAGGGTCATCAACAGAATACAAGCGACGGAGCTCCGCAATCTGCTCCAATCCGGAAAGTGAAGCGGGCAGCATGCTGCACTGTGAGCGAAACACCCTGAACCGCACCTGTCTCCATATGCAGGGTCATCAACAGCATGCAGGCTGGGGAGTTGCGCACCTTGTTCAATCCGGAGAGCATCTTCCTATCGACGCACGGCGGCGGCGCCGGCAACAACTGGGCTTCGGGCTACGACCAGGCGGTCAAGTCGCAGGAGGATATCCTCGACATGCTGGGCGAGTGAATTTTTCCTTCTTTTCCAATGTCTGATCACAGTACTCAGTGTAGTATCAAGTCGGAAGACAGCAACGACTGGGTGGTGGGGTACGACCAGGCTGTCAAGTCGCAGGATGTCCTGAGGAGGGTGCGGGTTTTCCACACCAAACGCCTGTAGTCTGCAACCATGTTCAAGCGAGCAGGGGCAGAGCGGCAGGCATCCTCCAGAGCTTCAAGCTGTTGCGCGCTACCCCAACACCACTTTAAATCTGTGCCCAAACCCGAATGCTTCACGTACAGAGCAGGTGGCGCGCAACATCGAAACCCTATCAAAGGTCTCATGCCGTCTCACTCCATCGCCGGCAGCACAGCCGACTCCCCTCGTAAATCTGTTGTGAAAATGAAAAGCAGTCCAGGTCTGTCCAGCCTCGAAATTTTAAACGATCTCACTGTTTCTCACCTCCCGCTGCAGAGCGAGAGGCGCGCAACAGCGACAGCCTGCAGGGCTTCATGCTGTCGCACTCCATCGCCGGCGGCACCGGCAGCGGTATGGGCTCGCTGCTGCTGGAGACGCTGTCCGACCACTTTCCCAAGACCCTTGTGCACACCTACAGGTGCGTTGAACCGTCCGCCTAATCAAAAACACTTTGGCCTGAATGCGTGGGGCTAGGCATGCTGTCCAAGCACTCCCCCAGAGGCCCAAAGGGTGCACACCTTTCAAATTTTTAAATATGGTATGTCTCAGGGGTGGCGCTCGGAATCAGCACGGCGTTACCGCCGCTCGTGGATTGGCTTGTTTCACGACCCCAAGCTTGCCATGCCCCAACCTGGGTGTCACATGAGAATTTCCAAAAACTTTATTATATAAATGCCCCATGGTGCTTCCTCTCCATGCAGAGCCGGCTTTGGTTCGACCTGTTTGTGCTTGTGCTGCAGCGTGTTTCCGCACAAAAGCGACGACGTCGTGGTGGAGCCATACAACTCGGTGCTGACGCTGAAGCGCCTCAAGCACCACGCAGACGCGGTCACAGTGCGCTTTTGCACAACGGTGGACTGATGTAATGATATGACATTCGCATCTGGCAGCACAGCAGGCGGTCTGTTGGTTATGCAATCAACGGATTCCACCCAAGCCCGAGAAGCAGGCGTGTGCAGAGGTAGCCGTGCTGTGCGCCGCTTTCCTGTGCTGTCCCGTGCGACCACATTGCTGTGTTTGCAAGGCAGCCGTTGCACTGTGTCTGGATGCCGCCGTACCACCAGGCACAATTGACACGCCAGCAGAACACGCAGGTGCTGGAAAACCCTGCGCTGGATGCGTCGGCGCACAAGCAGTGGGCTTCCTATCCGACACATGAGTCCAACATCAGTTTTGAGGCTGACAAGCACTGTGTATCCTTAGCCCTCCCCGCTCTGTAAATTCTCACAGGTGCTGGACAACCCGGCGCTGGATGCGCTGGCCCACAAGCAGCTGGGCTTCACGAATCCGACAGTGGCGCAGATGAACAGCCTTGTCGCTGGCGCCATGGCCGTAACGACGTCGACACTGCGCTTCCCGGGTGTGCTCTTTCAACCCTGAGATTCTGCAATGTCTGCAAGCTGTTGCGGACGTGCAGAGGAAGGCTGCCAGGTCGGTTGCTGGCAAGGCGGGGTGCCGACCGCAGCACTTTTCGCTTCCCGAATGCATGAGTTGGGCCACCTGCAGCTCATGAAAAAACTTTGGCATTGAAGCTGTTTGATCTGCATGCAATTTTGTGGAGCGGCGCATTTGCGCCAGGCACCGCTGACGCTCGGATGTGGCGGTCTTCTCAGAGATCTGTTCCTCGTCTGGCAGGCGCCGTCTACTCTTCAATAAAACGCTGAATGTCCGACAGCTGCGCCGCGTGGTATCGACCAGCATCGCCGCAACCGACTGCAACTGTTGCCATCGTCAAACGCAGGCCCGATGTTCAATGACATGGCGGACCTGCTGTCGCTGCTGTGCCCAGAACCGTTCACGCACTTTCTGATGGCCGCCGCCGCGCCGCTGTCGCCGGTGGTCCGCGCCAGCAGCGTCCCGGACGTCATGCACCGCCTGCTGCTGGCCCGCAACCTGATGGCCAGCCCGCCGGATGCTGCGGCACTGGCAAAGCAGCCTCCGAAACTGCTGGGCGCCCTCGACATCCTGCAGGTGGGATCGACCTTGGAAGTAGTTGGTGGATGGATCAGAACAAATCGATCAGATCAGAAAAGGGGCCGCAGATGCCCCTGCACTGGTGAAACAGCAGACTCCGAAGTTGATGTGCGCCCTCGACGTCCTACAGGTGTGAATTGAGCATCCACGACCAAAAAAGCGACTTCAAGATCATCATCATATTGAATCAAAAGTGCCTGCAGTGTCCTGGAAGTCTTGCAACTGCCTGCTGCCAAGACGCAACCTGATGGCCAGCCCGCCTAACGCAGCCGCGTCCGCACAGCAGCCGCCACAGTTCCGTGCGCCCTCGACATCCCCCATAAAGTAGCAGATGCGACGGCTGATTAGACAGCCGCCTATATTGCTAGTCACCATGTAGGTTTCGACGATCACAGAACCTCAGCCGCGCTGCACTACTGCTGCAGGGGGAGGTGGACCAGGACGGGTGGCAGAAGGGTCTGGCGCACCTGCGCGAGCGCGGCGGCCTGCCCTTTGCGCTGCCGCACGCCGAGCTGCAGGTGAGTCAAAGAACAATGTGAACAAGAACGATGCCCAGCAATGCCGAACAGCGCACGTGTCGCATCCCTTGGTGGCTGCCGGACGGCTGACCAGCCCATGCCTGCACGGCAACACACCGCAGCGGACAGCGATAGCTGGTTTGAGGAAATGGTCCAGCCGCGCGCTGCATAGCCGCTCAGAGCGCAGGCTCTGCATCACTTGATAGCCACTTTCCACTAGCTTTCTCACATTGTATTATCAAGTGATCAATTGACTGCACCGCAGCTGGTCAAAGCGCGGGCGTCGCCATACGTCAAATCGCAGCACCGCGTGAGCGGCCTCATGCTGTACAACAACACCTCAGTGCGCCACATCTTCGACAGGACGCTGGGCCTGTACGACCGCCTCATGGAGCGCAAGGTGGAAATGCTTCTAGCAGTTTCTGGTTGCACAGCCGCACTGCGGAGGCCGCTTGGTACTGACCCTAAGTTAGACATGCCACGCACTCGACTTGAACCCGTCGACAGCGCCACTTTGCCATCCATATCTTAGCTTGTCATGTCACGTGTCTGCTTGAAAGCTCTTGTCACCATCTGAAGTGCCGCAATCTACTCTTGTCGACCAGGTGGCATATGTATCAAGTTTCCAGCTCCATCTCCCTTGCAGTCCGCCCGACAGCACTGCGATCTCCTACCACCGATAGTTCCCGCTGTCCATGTTATGCCTCCGACTCAAACCCCTTGTAGTCCGCCGACAGCGCCACAATCTCCTCCCGCGCATCGTCAAACTCGTCCAGGTTGGCGACGCGACGCCGCCCCTCGCCGCTGTGGAACATGGGGTACTTTTCGTACTCCGCCGCGCCAGACGACGGTGCCAGCGTGCTGGCAGACTGAGGAGCCAGGCCTGGAAAGCGGCGGCCACTTTCCCCGCCGGAGCACGGTGTCTCCATTCCGGCGGTCCTTCTCGCGAGCTGGTCGCAGCAGCACCAGCAGCGGTCACATTGGCGGACGTCGCTGCGCCGCTGCAGCCGCGCTTCCCACTGCCTGTCGGTCGCCGTTCAGATCAGAAAACCGCTGCATGGTGAGTCTGAGATACATTCAAAAGATCCATACTGCATTGTATAGCAAGACGAACGTGGTGAGACCCTGTGCTTCCGTCTGCGGTCAGCAAACAAAGTCAGCCAGGCTAGCCTCGAGGTGAACTCACACAGACAAGAGCACCATATATAGAGATAGTGTGATGGTCACGGCAACATAATAAGACGAACGATTGATGTTATGCACGGCTCTGTGCTCACCACAGCCGTGTGACACACTCGAGAATCTCCTGGATAGCTTTCAACAGCGGCTGCGGCGCCGGCTGCGGTACTAGCGCACCCTGTTTCCTGCGGCGCTCGGCGAGGGCGGTGCCGGGACGGCGGCTGCATAGCGGAGAGTAGACCACATCAATGCCTCCGGATGACGTATAAATACCAATGTGCCACATCCCTCAGAGACAACGAAGTCGTCCTAGATAAAGCGATATGAAAGCGCTCATCACGTCATTGTCCTACTACTAGGCGGCGGCAAGCGTAGCCCCACCGCGGTATACGTATACCGCGGCCCAAGAGAGCAACTCCTGTGCCGGAAGTGATGCAGTGCCGTGCACGTGTGTGCAAGGGAAGTCCGAGACTGCAGGTGCTGCATGATCGTGAGCATTGCCCTGGCAGTCTCAGCACTCGCCGGTACTGCAGCCAATGCCTCCACACGTTAGCAGCACAAGGCAGCAGACGCGTGCTGCGGCGTTTGAAGCATTGACGCTGCACATGCATGGAGTTGCGTGTCGAGGGACACAACGCAAAGAGACGGGGGGAATTTCCTTGCAGGAAAGTTCAGAAAGCATGCACTTAGCAATTTCAGCAAGGTGGTACTGCAGACAGCATTTTGGTCAATCATCTTCGAGTCTTTCCAAATCATCACGAGATCCGTGGAGAATGTTCAGCCTTACTCTCATGCATTGATTCATGCAGCCGACGCTATGATGTTAGAGCGTGCAACGCATACAGCCGACGCTGCACTGCGCAAAGACCGCAACCACAAGATCCCAGCAGCTGCTGACATCAGTTATGAAGCCAAAGATGACTATGTAACCGCCGTTACAACAGGAGATTGCAGCCAAAAGCTTTTGTGTATCATGTGTGTAACATGCGGCTGCTCGAACGACCCGTTATGCTCCGCGTCCAGCGCCTGCTGTCTGTGTTGGATACTTTGTGTGCACCACCTGCACGCGCCAAGCTGCCGCTGGTCCCACCCTCTCATTGCTCACTCGCCACCACGGGACTTGCGGCGGTTCTTGACAGGCAGGCCAGTGGTGCAGCTTGCCGCCAGTCAGCCCTGTGTGACCAACAACAAAAGCCTTCGGGCCACCTCATTCGCCGCCGCGCGACTTGCGGCGGTTCTTGACGGGCAGGCCGACGGCGCGGCGGCGATGGACGTCTTCCAGCTTCCGCTTCCGGCCCGCCGCCTTGCGCGCCGCCTTGCGCTGCCGCTCCGCCGCCACTGCGTCCGGGTCCAGCATCGTCTGCATTTACACCAAAAACATTGTACACATCGCAAATCGTTCCATGTGTTTGAATTCAGTCTTGTTTGTGGAATTGCTGTGCCGGGCAGGCTGCAGAGGCGTGAAGCTGCTCAGAGTGCATGCTGAGCATCTGCTGTGGCTCGCCTCCTCCGGCGTGCGGTCAGGCAAACTGGAAGCTCAGGCCCGTAGCATCCCTCTCGGCAAGGGTCCGCACCCACGGCACTCAGCGCTCGCGACGGACGCAGCGCTGCGGACATCCTTCCAGACAACATCACCTGTTTGGTAGCAGGTTCACACAAAGTAGTGTGCGAACAGCGGGCTCTTTACCTGCAGCACGCGGCGCTTGCGGCGGTCGGTGCGCTGCGCGGAAACCTGCGCGCGAGCCGCGTTGAGGCCCGCCACCAGCGCGTCGCCAGGCAGCACGCTCCGCAGATGCGCCAGCACCTCCGCGCCCAGCGTCTGAATCTGCAGTTGGCAGTGACAACGCCGTTTGAGAACATGCCAGGTGTGTCATGCATCGCTTGACAGCACGCTCCGCGACTGCACCAGCTCATGCAAGAGGTAACGAAACTCTCAAGAGACAGAACACTGATTTCACAAACCATCAGTGCGTGGCTTGGCGGAGCATGCTTTTGAAATTGCGTCAGGACCGTCGCGCTCAGCAGTCGATGGGCAACGATGAGGCGTACATGACGTCCTTTACTTCTGCGTCATAAATGACAATTGCACCTCCTTCGGGCCCAGCAGCCTGATTGAGAATCAGGAACGAAACCACGCAGGTGCTGTCGATAGAAGCTGAGACCTTGAAACTGAGGACGAACCGCTTTGCTCCACGCTCCTATGGAGGGTTTTCAACATGTTGTTATGGAAGCAGCTTCCACAGGGAACATTCCAGGCCTCCGCCAGGCTTGGGCAGGCGCATTCGATGACGCGGTACAGCGGGCTGTGGCAGGTGCGTGTGGATAACACTGTTGTGGATTGGATACCAATTTCTTAAAGTACACAACTCAGACCTCCTGTGGATACGTGGAGGCGCCCTCACTGATGCAGTACAGCGGCAGGCGCGTTGTAACATCACTATGCGTAGATCAAAATCTTCTGCACAAGCAAACGATACGAACCTCCTCCGGATTGGTCGATGCACCCTCGCTGATGCGGTACAGCGGACGCAGCAGCTGCGGCAGGTGCGGCGCGATGCGGTCGGCGCCCAGCCGCGTCGCAGCCGCGGCAATGAAGCGCAGCGCCGCGGCCCGCTGCGTCTGCCAGTGGTAGGACCTGTGGCAATCAGAGATAACAGTCGGAATACAACGTTTCGGAGTCCAACTTGTGCGGCGGCCGCTGCAGTGAAATGGAGCGTCGCGGCACGTGTCGGTCGGTGGTATGACCTACAACTCAGGCGTGAAAAGCGTTTCAAGCAGAGTGTCAAAGCGCCCAGATCATGTCGCAGCTGCCGTGATGGCGCGCAGCGCCGCCGCCCGCCGCGTAAGCTGTTGGTACGACCTGTGGCATGAGAGTAGGTTCCAGAAACTTCGAGCAGGTTGTGAACAAAACCATGAAGTTGAAAGATCGCGATGAAGGGCAGCGGCGGCGCTTGCTGCATCTGTTAGTGGTGGTACGACATGTTGCAGCATCTCTTAGTATGTAAAAGTTTAGAATTCAGGATTTAGAACTTAGAGTTTATCAATCTGATGACGACACAAGCATGCACAGCGACACGGCTCCCCATCACATGTTTTGCCACTGCCTATCTAGAATCTCAGCTGTTACCCATGCCTTTGAATCTCGAACCTGGACAGTGTGCGCCGGAGAACGGGATGCAGTGAACCTGCAGGCACTTCCCGTCGAGCACCACTGCTGTGGCCGCCTGGTGCATTCAGCCAGCCGGCTGACGCGGCTGCGTGGCCGGGCCAAAGCGCACTACACATGCTCGTCAGATGAAGGACCTGTTACACGAAGTTGGTCTTGGTTTGGAAAGTTCCCATTCTTCCACACCTGTCGTCCGCGAGGCGCGCCATGCGGCGCATGAGGCCAGCGGCGCTGAGGCCGCCGCTCTCTGCCTCCGCCTCCTCCGCTTCCTCGCCATCCGACCGCCCTTCGTCGACTTCCTCTGCTTCCTGTACATCCTCCTCGCCGTCCGCGGCCTCCGCCCCGTCGGCACTGCCCGCCGCTGCGGCGCCGTGGAGAGCAGGCAACGCTGCCGCGCCGTTGGCGCCGCTGGCGCCGTTGGCGGCGGCTGCAGCTGCGTCCGCGCCACCGCCGGCTGCCGCTGCGGCGGCGTCCGCCAGCGGAACCGCCAGGAAGACAGCGTTCTTGACGGCCTGCCAGCACAAACAGGAAGGGGTTCAGATGAGGCGTTGCACGAAACAGCGTGCATGTGTGAGCCATACTGCCTGCGCGATGCAGCAAAGCAGAGTTACCGCTGACGCCAGTGCGTTCCGCACATTTGTTTGGAGAAGAGGCAGCGACATAGACTCGTTTGCAATAGCGCACAGGCCTGTGTACGAAGGATTAGGGTTCAGGGCAGCAGCCAGTGCAGGCACGAGTCAGTGCCGGCCCGCTAGACCAGGCGGCTGACAATGGATACTAGAGTACCATGCAGGCGATGCCCCCGACAGATTCGAAACCCTGTTCTGCGATCTCTACATGGTATCAACAAAACATTAGACCTGCGCGCCTGCTTGATGGCGAGGCCCGCGTCGACGCCCTGCGCCTCAAGCTGCCGCAGTGTAATGCCCCGACTTCTCGAAATGATGATCTACAAGGGAGTTGTGTCACAGTTTTGGAGAAACGCACCTGCTTGGCGAGGCCCGCGTCGACGCCCTGCGCCTCCAGCTGCCGCACGGTAACATACGCCAGCCGCCCCGGCGACGTACCCTCCTCCGCCAGCAGCGCGGGGCCTGCAGCCACTCCCAAGACTTCCTGTCACCCGATTCATGTCTACGCTTGTGGACATCCTCCATGCTTTTCAGGAGACTGGATGAGAGTGAAGCAGCACAGCTCGATGGCCTGCACAGAAGCAAATTGCCTGCCAAGGCTGTTCGGCAACCTTGCCACAGCTCCACTGCCGCAGCCTGGCGACACTTTGAGGCATACACCCTTTCCTGGGACTCACCGACGCGGGGGTGCGCAAATGCTGAGCCCAGCAGCCGCGCCGACGCTGTACGCACCCAGCCGTGCGCGTGCAGCCCCAGCGCGACGGTCGCCCGCCAGGCCGACTTTGCCGCCGCGCCCTCGAAGGCCACGTCCACAGGAACCTGGAGACGTGAATAACGTTCATTGGTGTCCTGACATCGCACAGTGTGGCCGTTCCACAGCGCCACGTCGACCTCCAGGCTGACTTTGCCGCCATGCCCTCGAAGGCCACGTCCGCAGGCAGCTGCGCAGCAGCAACGTACGTGTGGAGCTCGGTTGCGAAGAAAGTGCAAATCGGCAAGCACCGGACTGCCAGGCTGATGTTGCGACGTCCTCGAAGGCCGCGCTGGACGGGGTGGAGATCATCTGGGCTACCATGATCTCGGTCACCACGACCGAACGACTGGGCCGGACTCACATGGAGAGCCAGTAAGTCGACCTGCGTGGCGGCTTGGCTGCCACGGCCTCAAAGTCCACGTTCACAGGCGCCTGAACGACATGAGCCTGCATGTGTTCTTGCCATTGAGGCGGCACAGCATGCTGAGCCCGGATATGCTGAGCACACGAGCCTACGAACGACACATGCGGTCCACTGCAACTGGACAGGGGCGAGCCAGGCTGTGTGCCACACATGTCAAGCAGCAGCGCACCGCGCATGCCATCTGTGGCGCTCACGGTACAAACCCTAAACCCTAGGGCACCGTCTGCATCAAGTTTGAAGTACTACTTGAAGTACTTTACAGATGCATATGGTTCGGTGCACATTGTTCCGGACATGGGGTGCTCTGTTACTGACCTGACGAGCGAGGCGCTCCAGCAGCAGCAGCCCGGCATACGCCTCCTGCCAGCCCGCCGCTGCTGCCAGCGCGCTCTCCTCCGCTTCCTGCTGCCCATCCTCCATGCCAGAGGCCGCGGCCGCGGCGGCGCCCGCGGCGGCGCCCGCGAGCAGCGCCGCCAGCGGCGGCAGCGCCGCGGGCATGCGCCGCCCGAAGCGCCGGCCCTCCTGCTCCGCCAGTATCCCCAGCACCTGCGCATGTATATGGTAGGCTGTGTTGATGTAGGTTCAAGCCAGTCAAGTGAGGAAACGCGGCATATGGAAACGTGGCAGCGCCGTGGGTATGCGCCGCCCGAGGCGCCAACCCTCTTGCTGCGCCAGTAGCACATGACTGCGGTGGAGGTGGTACGCTTTCCGTGGGGCAGACAATCCGTGAGGCAGACAAGACATCAGAGCCGCGGACATTCGCCGCCTGAAGTGCCGGCCATCCTGCTCTGCCACTCTGCCCAGCACCTGCTACGTGATTGCATTGCATCGCTTGACATTGCGATGGTGTGATCACGAGTCGGTCCCGTGTGGTGAGCTCGCTGCTGAGGTGTGAGGTGTTCAAATCTGCCAAGGAAGCAGCCTGCCCCATTGGCGGCAGCGCTCATGTCTCACACGCCAGCAGCAGGAAACATGTGCAGCGCGCCTCGAATTTCGGGATGTCCTTGTCGAGTTCAGGCTTGAGGCTCAAGTTCGACGACCAGTGCTGGGGTTGCAACAAAAAGGCCACCTGGCAGGCAGCACGGCGCAGGCGTGCATCGCCGCCCGCAAGCCACTCCAGGGTGTATGCCGCCAGTCGCTCCAGACGCTCCGGCGGCACCGCCGCCAGGAGCGCCTTCACAACGTCCGCCGCGGCGCTCCGTGCCCTGTTCAAAGCATGGAGACCATTGTTGTTTGTCTAGGTTGAATCCTTCTGCACGAGCCACTCCAGGGTGTGCGAATCGCTTCGCTCCGGCGGCACTGCCGCCAGCAGCAGCACCTTCAAGTCGCAGCGGCGCTGCGCGCCCTGTGCCAAGCATGCAGGCCAATGTATGTGATGCAAAGCTAAAGTATCCCTACATCAACCAGTGCAGGGATTTAGCAGCGAGTTGCGCCAGGCTTGTCGGTGTGGCAGCACGGCGGCCGCTTCTCCTCCTGGCAAGTGACATTGGAGGCATTATTGAATATGGAATTGAATATGTAAGTGCAATTGAATATGGATTTGAATATGTAATTGGAAATGAATATCTAGATCCACTTAGGGTACATGAAGCTGATGTGCAGGCTGCAGCAAAGGCGACTGCGGCGATCCAGCCGTCACTTGGACTGGACTTTGCCGGCGCAGAAGCCATGGCCGGAAAGCTGCAGCATCGGAAGTCAAAGCAGCGGCGGCGGCGGCGCAGGCGGCGCCGGCATCCGCTGCCATGCTACACATTGTGCATATTCGTGTCTGTGACAAGCTCGACTGAGATCTCGGTAAGCGGTACTCACGTTGACGCGGGGTCGTTGACGAGACGCAGCACCAGCGGCAGCAGCAGCGCCTCGGCTGATGCGTCGATCACATCCTGTGCAGCGCCAACAGGATGCGCTGTATGATGGGAGGCTCGGAACAAAATATATGAAGTAAACAAAGTTGAAACAATCACGAGACAAGATTGGCAACACCACAGAATCGCGTCAGTCAAAGCGTGCATGTTGACGCAGCGGAGCAAGACGGGTCTGGGCGAGGAAGCCCTTGCAGCGATGTGCATGACGACCGCACCTGCGGGAACTTGTCAACGACCGCGCTCAGAGTGTCCAGCACCGCGAGCCGCCCCGCCTCGTGCTCGTAGCCCAGGTTGGCCAGCAGGAAGGCGATATGCCGCTGCAGCCGCGCTTCCCCGACTGGGTAGTCCAGCAGGAACTGCAGCAGCGTCTGCAGAAGAAAGAAACCCATCTTGATGCTCCAAGAGTAACAAAGCAGAAAGTCGTTGTGCCGGTGCAGCCGCGTCTCGTCCAGGGGAGTGATCCAGCAGGAAACTGCAGCAGTGTGCATGAACGTCCTGCCTGGGACATGTCAACCGAGTTCACGTGCGTGTTTTGTTCAGGTGAATGCAGGAGGGCGATCTGTCGCAGCGGCCGTGCCTTGCCAACGAAAAATTCCAGCAGAACCTGCTGCAGCGTCTGCAGGCCACAGCTGCAACGAGCTTGAGAATGTGGAACTTGGCCCGAAGCGAGCCTGAAGCAGGCAATGGGGGGGACTGCGGGCAGATTGGCTGGGGCGGGGCCAAACGAGGACAGAACCCACAAGGTGTGGTCAGAAGCGATCCACCCGTGTCTGCCGCCACTTTGTTAAGCCCGTGCCGGGAGTTGCCCGTGGGGAGTGCTGCACCAGCCTTTGTGACAGGCTCCGCGACGGTGCTGTGCACATCAATGCAGGTGCCACTGTGCAGGTCTGGCAGACTGCATTGATTGCAAAGGATTGCCTGCACCCTGACACAACGTAGACCTGGCAAGAGCAGAGCGTGCACCTGTGTGTTTTGGTTGATGTGGCTTAGGTACTAGAGGTACTAGAGGTACTAGAGGCATGCGTGGAGCGCGCTTCGAGAGCGTTCTAAAGTACCGAGGAGGCGAGCTGGCCAGCAGGCGGGCTGTACGCGTGCAGCAGCAGCGTCTGCGCTGCTTCACATTGCGTGCCTGAAATCAGCGCTGTTTCGAAACTGTCACTCACCGAGGAGGCGAGCTGGCGCACGGGCGTGCTGTGCGCTCGCATCAGCAGCGTCTAGGCGGCTTCAGATATGGTCTTGCAGCAGACTTGGCTTCGAGGTCGTCGCTTACCGAGGAGGCGAGTTGGCGCACGGGCGGGCTGTGCGCGCGCACCAGTAGCGTCTGCACCCGGGCCATGATGTCGTACACCTCCGCCACCACCAGCCGCCGGCCCAGCACCGCCTGTTGAGAGCAGAGCACGGCGGCATGGTCGAATATATGTGTGATTGTACAGTGTTAGAAAAAAGCCCTGCATCTGCAGCCTGCCCAGTCATGTCCTGCACCTCCGCCGCCGCCAGCGGCCGGCCCCGCACCGAATGTTACGAACACAGTGGACTTCCCTGCAACCACTGGCTTTGTTATCAAATTATGCAACAGAGTTCGCTGCCGCAACCAGCACTGAGTTCATGATGTCGCACACCCGCCCTGTTGCGCCGGTGATGTTGTGCCAGGGGTACTACGCATGTTTCCAGGGTGGCGGACCAGATAGCACGGAGACTTCACCAAGGTAGAACAGCATATAGAACCACGTGAGCTCCGAGTGGCAGAGCGCCGCAAGGACCTGCACACTTGCCGGATAGGAAAGCCACTGCCGGATAGGAAAGCCACTGCAGGTTCCCAGTCGGCACTCGCCTAGATGAGGGGTGCAGGATGGGAAGTGTGGCTGCTCTGCCACTAGCAGCGCAATGGTGTATACCCTCTATCCTCTGGAGTCTCATGACGAGATTGCAGGCCGTCGCACCTTGAGCAGGGAGAAGGCGGTCTGACGGGAGGCCGCCTCCTCGATGTCGTCGAATGCCAGCTTCAGCAGCCGGCTCAGCTGCGGCGTGCTGGGCTTGTACCTGCAGGTTTGGTCGAATTGGCTTTGCACAGCGAAAATAGAGCACGCATGAGCTGAAGAGCATCTGCAGCCGGTCCAGCTTCGGCATGCTGCTCTTACACCTGCAAGCTCATGCAGATGTTGCGTGACAAAGATGGCGGATCGTGGAAAAGCAGGTATGGCCCGCGCGCGGGTCTGTCCGGCTTGATGGGCAAGCTTTGACCCCAGGTGCGACTGCGCAAGGAACTGTCGCGAAAGATGCCTGTTGATGGCAAGCCATTGGGTACGCACCCCTTGGACACCGTGAGCAGGCCCGCCAGCAGCTTGAGACAGTCCTGCGCGACGGGAGATGCCGTCGTCGGTGCCTTGGACAGAATGTCTGCCGCCGCCCTGCCGGCGTCGCCGGCCGCCGCCGCGAGGCCTGTGGTGCATGAAGACGGTCCTCTGAGGTGCACGTCCACAGTATGATACCGACGCCTTGGGCAGGGTATTTGCTGCCGCCCTGCCGGTCTTATTGCTGCTGCCGCTAGGCCTGTGCTCAATCTGCACATCATTACAGCTATGTACTGACGATTCGTCGGCGCCTCGGACACGGTTTCAGCCGCAATGTGTGTGTAGAGCAAATCGATACAATGGCGTCCAGATGGGATTGCAGGCTCTGGCTGTTCAGTAGCCCTGCATGACGGGTGCAAGAGCGGTGAATGCGGGGGTCCGTGAAGCAGCCGTGCTCCAGCAGTTGACCACGCAGCGCCATTTGTTTAGCAGCCTGCCACTTGGTAGCATAGAGTGCTGACGACTGCAGGCGCTGTGTGCTTTGCACCATGACAGCTGCTGCTCCATCGCTCAGAGGTTCAAGAGGCCAGACCTGGCAACGGCAGCCGCACGGCGTGGCACATGCAGCGCAGTGCTAGGGACACCGCGGTCGAGTGCCGAGAGCGCAGCGCCCTCGCCAGCAGCGGCAGCAGCGGGTCCAGCTGCGCAGTGGCTTCTGGCGTGCGGCCGCCCAAGCTGCCGCGCTTCAGGCCCCTGCACATGTGCAGGAGGCACGAGCTCAGTGAAATTTATCTGTGGGCGAAAGCGTTGTCAACAGCAGCGGCGGCAGCGGAACCAGCTGCGCCGCAAGTTCCGGCATGCGATCGCCCAGGCTGCCGCACCGCACGCTGCTGCATATATGTAAGGTACAGCTGTTTGGAATATCGTCATTGAAAAGTCTGACGTCTATTCGATGGCAGTTGCAGCATGCAGCAGCTACAGCTGGGCACCACCTGACTTGCTGCCCACAAAGACAAGCTCTCAGTTTGCAAACTTGCCCGGCCTGGCATCAATCCTGTCGTATATATAACAAGGTTGCAAGCCAGGTTCTGAGCTGGATGCATCTGCAGGTTGGCAGTTTCAGGTGTCTTGGGTCCGCAAGCACTGCTACAACGCTGGGCAAGTGCGAGAATGCAGCAGCCCTGCGTCATTGGGCCTCCACGCAGCCCGCTCGGACTCACCCATGCAGCAGCGTCAGCGCAAACTCGACGAGCAGGTACTCGTGCGCGGCGCCCGCCGGCGGCTGCCCGCCATCACCAAGGTCCCCGTCCCGCGGCAGCGCCGCCGTCGCCGCGGCAGAAGACGCCGCCACTGCCGCCTCCTCCGCGGCCAGGCCTGCGGCCAATCCAAAACACCAAATCAGGACACTGTGCTCAGAGCTGGCGGGCACATTGGGCTGACACTTGGCGCAGGCTTGCAACAAGCGGTAAGCTTGCGAGATCAGAGCCGTCCAGGGGGGCTGCCACAGTTGGATGTACGCCTCCCTCTCAACTGTTAAGACAGCCTGCCCCGAGTCACTCGGATGACGTTTTCTTTGTTCGCCACCAGCAGGACGATGTGCAGGGCCATGCCATTTGTGAGCACGGAGTGGCAGGACAGCAGCACACCCACGGGGCTGGCGTTGCGAGGCTCGCCACAGGGCAGTGTGTGTCCGGACTGTCACTGGAGCTGAGCCAGCGCCTGCTCTGAGTTACTCATTATGGTTGATTCTTGACCCGGTCATTTTCGTTGGCAGAAGTTGCCATCAAAAACGAAATGAACGGTTGCATTCTTCGCGAGAGCAGCACCTTTGCAAAGCTGGCCATCGTACTTGCCGATAGGACGTCTGTATCTGTGGTAGCTCTTGATGATTAACCCGCGCCTACTACAAGCCGATCCGTAAAATACTTCAATCGCCAGCCGTCCACAATCAGCTCGAATGTATTTGATAGTAGAGCGTCGCACCGTCGGTGAGCACGGAGTGGCAGAACAGCAGCACGTCCGCGGGGCCGGCCGTCGAATTGGCGGACACACCGCGCGCTGCGTGCTGCAGCATCGCCGCCAGCTTGTTGCGAATCTTGAGGTCGGACGCCTCCGGTAGCCGCCGCCGCACCTGGAGGAGTTCTCAGCAGAATTACACGATAGTGGAATCAAGAGACACGTCGCGGAACACCTCGTACTGCAGCATCGCTGCCAGCTAGGCTGCACCTTTGCATGCAACGGCAAAATGTGAGCCACTATTGTTCGTTTCGAAAACATCTGTTGCAAACGAACTTCCTGCTCACGATGGCTGTGCTGAAGCCAAGTTGATTGACAGCCATTGGCGACACAAAGCATCAGGCTGTCGACCGACCACAGGCCAGCCTAACGAGGGATGTGTCACCAACAGCTGGCCTGTTTCTAGCTGTATATGCCTGTGCAAAGAGAGTGCAACATACGTGTACATGACGAGTTTATGACAACAACTGCCGCAACAGGGACGGCAGGAAGGCTGCGTGTGTGTGGAACCCACCCCTGCGCCAGCAGCAAGGATCGCAAGTGCTGCTTTTTGGCTGGTAATCCTGAGTAAACTTTGGTTGCAACTTTGTTGGATCTGCAGGCTTCGAGTATCTCAAAAGTCACACCAGGGACAGCAAAGGAGCCGCATGCCTGCAGAAGGTGGAGCCTTGCGCCAGCAGCAGGTAGGAGTCGTAGGCGCGCTGCTTCTCGACCTTCTGTTTTAACAGTAGCAGTGAGTAGGAATCTATCGAGGGTGTCGGAAAAATCTGGTTGCAAAAATGTCGCACCAGCGACAGCAGGTAGGCGGCGTGTGTGCGGAAGGTAATGCCCTGCGCCAGCAGCCGGTACGAGTCGTAGGCACGTTGTTTCTTCGCCTCCTTGAACTGACCGGCGACTGCCGCCACCTCCTTCGCCTCCGCGACCGCGCCGAAGAGGTCGCCCTCCAGCAGCACCAGCAGCACGCCTAGCGCCTCGTCGAAGCCGCCTGGCGCAAGATTCTGTGCAGAGCGAGACGGTTCTGAGCGTAGTAGTGTCTAGTATGAAGTAATACGCATTCATTGCAGTGCCACTGATAGTTCGCCTCCAGCAGCACCAGCAGCGCGTCCAGCACCTCGCCGAAGCCGCTAGGCCCAGGTCCTGTTTCGCTTCTTCAGGACGTGAGTGTGTCAGCCTACTGCAATCGCGACGGTTGACTGGAGCTTTTGCTTTACACATTGGCGCCATTCAGGCCACTCACCCACAGCGCTGCATAGGTCTGGGGCACATCCGCGCTACGCGACTTCCTGCCCGGCACGATGAGCATGAGACTGAGTCATGCCTGCCCGTCAAGGACCGATGATGTGGCAGCGATGTTGTACAGGGCTGCAGTCTAGCTGCTGCGCCTCAGCAGCCAGCACAGCAGCGTTAGGGTCCTCAACAACAGCTGCACTAGGTGCTAATGTACCACAAGGAATCCGGCACACTGTTCGTCGGGAGCCCCCGCGCCTGGTGCATCCTCGCCTCGTGCTTTTCGAATTGCGCGTGCAGCATGTTGACAGCTGGTTTTGGACCCCTAGCGGGTCAGAAAGAAGCTGAGAGAACTGCTCTATGCTGCGGTGCAAAGAGGCACAAGCTCGGCGTATTGGGCAACAACTAGCTTGCGCCCTGCCTCTGCTAAGCCAGGGGTAGGCCCGCTATACTTGGAAATTCGAGGATTGCTTTGCATCACCCTCACCTGCGCCAGCGACTCAGCACACCCTGCAGCTCACAGCCAGACGAGGGCTAATCTGGACCACGAAGTGAATGCACAACCAACTGCTTCGAGAGGCTGCCTCCAGCACACCCTGCAGCGTGTAGCCCAGCTGACCTTGCTCCAAGAGATCCACTCCAAACGATGGACACCGCGGAGAAATTCCCCAATCAAGTTACTTGCGTGACCCACCTGAGACAGCGCCTCCAGCAACGCGTGCAGCGTGTAACCCAGCACCTGCGCTGTGTACCCCTTGTCCGGCAGCGCGCCCCGCAGCACCTCTGCCGCATAGCTGGTGTACACGGAACCCAGCTCCGCCACCATGGTCACAAACACCTTGCGCGCCTCGTCCCTGTGCAGGAGGTGACACGATGTTTGGCGATGAGGCAGTGCGACCTAACGGACAGTTGCTTGAATGTTAGTCATGCCCCGCAGCACCTCTGCGGCGTTGGAGGTGTGCTCCGAGCTCAGCTCCGCCACCATGGTCACACGAACTTCCCGCGCCTCGTCCCTACAGAAGCGCAGCAAAACGCGGGACGGTAGGAAGAGATGAACAGTTGTGTCTGCGCCTCGTCCCTGCAGATACGCGGTAAATTGGAATGCCACGATGTGCTCTGGTGCCAGCTCTGCCACCGATGTGACTGACGCATTGCGTGCAACGTTTCTGAGCACAGCTTGAGTCATCTGCAAGACCTGACAGCCAGGAAGGAACGCTGCAGCCTGCCATCGTTTCCCATAAACAAATCACAGCTGACCTTGCATTCTCAAATGCAGAGTCGCATAACTCGCTGCATGACTGCCACCACCTTCGTCTACATAGTTTCTGTCAGTGTGGCTTGTCAGCTCAGCCAGCTTGATGCCAGCATAAACTGCCAGCGCACTAAAGGTTCAATTGAAGCCAGGGCCATGGGGCACACATGCATCACCTGCACTACCAGATGTCGAATGCACCACACATGATTCCACCAGTACCGAGTTGCTCTTCCAGGCACTTCCAGGCTTGAAACTCGACAATTTTGCAGCAGTCGGACACTAATAGCCCTGTTCTCGGTGTCAGTTCTAGTAGTCAGTTCTAGTAGGAGTCAGTTCTGGCAGTCAGTCTCCGGCATTTCCTGGGCAATCATTTCGGCAGCCTTGGTCAATCTGAGGCCAGATCTGAATTTCCACACACCTGACGCGCTGCTGGCGGCACTCGAGCAGGTTGGCCATGCTCTGCAGCACGCCTGGCAGCGCTGCGCGGCGTGCTGCATTCTCATGAGGGGTTTGGAAGGAAATTGCGACATTATATTTGCGACATACCTGACGCCCTGCTGCCGCGACTTGAGCAGGTTGGCCACCGTCTGCAGCACGCCCGGCAGCGCCGCGCGACGATCCTCCTCTGGGACCAGCTGCAGCACCTTCACGACCGCCAGACCCACTGGCGCGCGCACTGCCTGCACATGACAGCAAAAAAGAATGTCGATGAAGTCCTCGGGTGGATTTGCAGCGGCTCCATGCGGCGGTCCACCTCGGGGACCAGGCGCTACACCTTGACCACCGCCGAGCCTGCCGGCGCGCGCACCGCCTGAATGTATGCAGGAAGTCACATCCTGATGTATGGTCTCGTACTTTGAAGTACTCGAGAGGCAGTGCTGCGCGACGGTTCTCCTCCTCAGGGGCCCAGCCACAGCTTAGGGTTTTCGCCACCGCCGAGCCCACCGGAGCCCACCGGAGCGCGCACCGCCTGTTTGGGATGCAAGCTATCTGAGGGAAGCCGAAAGTGAGAATGGACTTCCGTTTGACAGAAAACTGTAGATAGTGGTGCGCGGCGGTCCCCCTCCGGCGCCAGGCTCAGCACATTCACCACCGCCAGGCCCACGGGTGCACACACTGGCTACATGGGCACAACGTTTTGTTTTTTATACAACAAAGTGTTGATATTTCAATCCGAATGACGCTGTTATATAAGGTTGTATTGTTGTCAAATTTAAGCTTGGCAAATAATTTTTGTCGTAAGAACATTACGATAATCAGCTGCTGTTTGACGGACAGGAAGTACACATGACCATGCATCGGAAAAACCAGATAGCCTCCTCCGGCACCAATTGCAGCCAGCACCGGAAACACCGCCAGGCCAACCGGCGCTCGCACAGCCTGCCCCAGAATGTGGCTGGTCAGCAAGTTGACATGTGTGCCACCTCCATGTGTGACACCACCTGCATAGCCCGTCACCGCGCAGCAACGTGCTTCCACAGCAGCGTGACTGCAGCCGTTTTTTACAGTTGTGCACTTACGTCGCCCTTGCTAACGAGCTGCGCCGACAGGCCAGGAAGCACGCGCTTCAGCAGCGCCGCCCTGATGTCTGCCGCCTGTGCCGCTGCCGCGGCTTCCTGCTTCCCTCCACCACCGCCGGCTGCTGCCTCCGCCACCGCCTCATCGGCGAGCTCCGCCGCCTCGTCACCGGACTCCGCCACCTCAGCTGCATCCCCTTCCGCGAGACCGTCGTTTTGCGTCACTGCAGCGGCTTCCGCTGGAGTGGCGTCGGGCATCGCGGCGTCGGTAGCAGCGGCGGCCGTTGTTTCGGCGGGCGGCAGGTAGTGGAAGGCGTCGATGACAGCGCACACTGCGCGGACAATGCCCTGTGCCAAAGTTGCACACAACATCAGTCATCAAGGTTCAGGTATGCAATGTGACCATGCAGCATGCAAGCAAGCAAGCAAGCAAACAAACAAACAAACAAACAAACAAACAAACAAACAAACAAACAAACAAACAAACAAACAAACAAACAAACAAACAAACAAACAAACAAACAAACAAACAAACAAACACACGACTCCACACATCACGTCTTTTGCAACAGATTCCACTGTTTTCTCTTCCTCACAGACTGCCAGCAGGTCCAAGAAGCGGCCGAGCATCAAACTCGTGGCAGGTCATGGCAGGGCCAGATTCTCCATTCTCCTTTAACAAAAACGCCTCTTGAGGAAAAGAAACACCTTCTTCTCCTCGCCATGAGCCGCCAGCAGGCGCAGGAAGCGGCCGAGCAGCTGGCTGTAGGCGGGCCATGGCAGCGAACCCGCCACGACGCCGAGCGTCGCCACCGCCGCTGCTACCACGTTTGCCTCACGGTCCCGGTCTGAATCCTTGAAGTCTGCATCGCGACGCACACTACTGATTACGGAATTTGCCTGGTCTTGTTCGAAAGCTGTCCGTCTAGAAACGCCGCCGCCACCACGTCGACCTCCCGGAACCGATCTGCTCCTTGAAGTCTGCGGCGCAAAGCCTCACGCCCTCAACATCAAGACCGAATGGAGTTCAGCGGCCGTTCAAACAAGGGCCCCGCCTCATCGATGCATAGCGGTATGCCAAGCCTCAGAAGCCTTCAGAGTATCACAGAGCTCGATCGTTGATACTCAAAAGGTGGAGCATGCGCTGAGTCTCGACGAGCATCCGCTACTAAACCCTGCGTGTGCTGCAATGTCGTCGAGGCTTGTCGTGCCATTGCTGCCTGATGCTCAACGAGCCTTCCCTGGACGTCTAATGCCCACGGCAGGCCACACAGCGGCATGCAAGATCCATTCAAAGTGTCATCAGCGCAAGGTGTGCAGCATTCAGGCACAGAAATCAAGGGGCATCCTTGGCAAGCCTCAGACTTTTGCCACAGGAGACACACGTCTCGTGACAAATACACTCTAATCTCCCCCATGTACGTCACATGATTATGCAAAGACTATGCAAAGATTACCGTGGCCGCCGCCCTCGGCCGCGCGCCCCTCCACTAGCATCTGCTGCAGCAGCGGCACCACAACGCCCAGCAGCAGTCCCACGCCAAGGCGCTGGCCGCTGGAGCCACCCTCTTCGACCACCTGCAGGTCATTCAGAAGTCAGATTGCGAGGATATGAAACGGAGGTCGGAATGGACGCCCAGTAGCACGCCCGCTCCAAGGCGCCGCCCACCAGGGCTGCCCGCCTCAACGACCTACATGTGGTGTTGAACGAAGGACAAGTGTGTACATACGATCATGTCCAAGTGGTGCGCAGTGGCACGCCAAGCCAAGGAGCGCCAGAACCTGCAGGCCACATGCGACGCCTTTGGGGTCGCTGTGGTGAACTCCCGACTGCTTGACTTGTCCCCAACCTGCAAAATGAGGAGTAATCTGGTGCGGAAGCATATTGCAGTATTGCAGGGCGTCCAGATTGCAGCAAATACACGCTGAGAGTGTTGCCCGCCTTGGCTGTGCTCGATGACAGGCACATTCGTTCGACAATGAGCCAGGAACTCCATTTGCACAATGCCTCGAGATGCTGTTGCATCCGCGGAGACTGTGGTTCGATCTTGTGGAGCACGATGTCTTTGAGATTGGTTTGTGCAGCATGCAATGCAGCTCCCATGCTGCGGCTGGCGCAGCAACATGTTGAACCCTGTTTTGGAGGTGTCACAAGTCACCGCATTGGGGTCAACATTATTGAGCATCCCAGAAGCTCCGGTTTGTCGAAGGCTCAAGGCGCCGCCAGCTGCCAGCCTGCCCAGAGACGATTAGTGTTGTCGAAGAAGGCTGTTGGAAGCGACGGCGCGTAAAGGAAGTCCACTAGCCCCTCACCTTGCTGAGGCAGGCAGATTGAGTGCATGCAAAGTTAATTTTCGCGTGCATGCGTAATTTTCGCGTGCATGCGTAATTTTCGCGTGCATGTCACATTGGGGAAGCGTATGTATTGTCAATGTTTTGAAGTTCTATGCGACCTCACCTTGCTGAGGCGGGCGAGGGCGCGAGTGCGGCGGTGCAGCTGCAGGTGAGCCACGTTGGCGAAGAAATCCCGCTCCTCATCCGCGTCCGACAGCGCCGCCAGGTCAGGGAAGGTGGCGGGCAGCCGCACCGCCATGCGCCGCAGCAACGCCAGGTGCTCCTGCGAGTCAACGAAAACACAAGCGCGTGAGCACAGCGATGACGCACTTTGTGTCAGTTATGCAAGTCCTGCCCCTGGTCTGCGTCTGACAGCGCCGCCAGCTCCGCCGATGTGGCAGGCAGCAGCGCCGGGTAATCAGGGGCCATGAACTGACACAGGCAGTGACTGAAGACTACTTCGTGCACATTGCGGTGGTCACTCGGTGCATTTGCCAGCGTATGGACCCGAGCAGCCCACAATCAGTCACTGCCTGAGGGCCGTTGAGAACCAAACTGATACACTGCCGACAGTGTCGCTCCCACATGCGAGACAGCGAGGTGGGGCTTGCCTAGCATGGCCATCATGTGCAGCAGCAGCAGCAGCAGCAGCAGCCGCTGCAGCAGCAGCCTTTTCGCCCTCTGGCAGTTGACCCATGTATGAGTTTTCTTGTTTAACATCGGGTTTCTTCACAAAGGCATCACACACCTGGCGGACGGCCAGATTAGACTCCCCGAGAGCGGCCTTGATGCGTGGCAGCAGCAGCCGCTGCAGCAGCCGCGCCACGTGCTGCCCGCCCGACGCTGCCGCTCCCGCCGCTGCTGCTGCTTCGACCGCCTCCTGGCCATTCGCTGCTGCTGCTGCAGCGTCTGCCTCAGCAGCGCCGTCCACCAGACGCTCCAGCGCCTGCGTGGGGAGAACACGCCAAGTTCGGCGTCGCACTGACGTGTTCGAATACCCCTCTGGTGCGCCTGCGGAGTGGCAGGCTGTGGAAGCTAGCAGGGTTCACCATGGATAGTGTAGGACAGCCTCAAATCGTCGTGCGCAGTGCGGCATGCAACAAGAGGTGCGTCACCATCAGCCCAAGATGCCAAACGGCTGTCGAGCTTGCACAGCTCGGCCTTGGGCCAACACTGTGCAGCTGACAAAGCCACCAACGTGGCTGCACACGCAGCCGAGCCAGCCTGAGCCCCAACACACTCACTGCAGCAGGCGCACCTGGGCGGCGGCATGGCGCAGCGCAATGTCATCAGGGTTCCGGAGGTCGGCCAGCGCCGCGTGCGCCAGCGGCGCCGCCTGCCAAGGTGGCAGCGCCGCCCAGGCGCCCGGCAGCAGCTGCGCGTATGCCGTCAGGCGAGCATCGTAGTCCGCCTCCTCCACCTGTACGCACACAGACATATGTTGTGAACATTTCCCTGATATCTGTCTGCTACGCGCAAAGCTGGTTCTGCGGAGGCTGCATCGCAGTTTGCCGCCTCCACCTGCCCGCCACGGTATGACCTCCATCTGCAAAACGTGTTACTGACTATGTACAAAGAAAATGTTTCACGAATTGCATTTCTGCTCCGTGTAGCATGCAAATGCGTGCACATGTGCGGCAGGCTGTGCGATTCTGCTATGCCAGCTAGAGCTCCGGAAGCTTGTGGCTCATGTGCACACCCTGCTGCCATCACTGCGGCAACTGTCTGGCAAACACCCACCGCGGTTGCAGACATGGCTGTGAGCCCCGCAAGCAGCTCCGCCGCCCGCCGCAGCTCTGGCAGCGGCCCCGCCGCCAGGGACCCTAACGCCGCCGCCAGCCCCAGCCGCGCCTCCCGGCTCTGCAGGCTGCCCGCCAGCGGCGACAGCGTGGCAACGTATGACAGCAGCACTGCCCGAGGCGGCGCGCCAGCAGCGGCGTCCGCATCGCCCGCCGGCCCAGCAGCTGTCGGCTCGCCGGCTGGCGGTTTGGCAGTGGCGGCGTTTGCGGAAGTACAAGAGGAAGCGGGAAGGCGGCGCCACAGGGCGGCCAGCACCGACAGCACGCGCGCCGCGGCCGGCTCGTCCAGGCCCTTGCTCTTGCGCCTGCACATGTGATTGTCGAGTCTCAGCAACCTCCCAACGTTCAACAGCCTGAAACGATGGCATTCGTAGCTTGTCAAGTACTGCAAGATCCGTGTCGCACTTTGAAGCCACGCATGGCGATGCAATCTCAGACAAGAGAGACGTGTGGAGCTCAGCCACCACTGAGCTTCAGCAATACTGCCGCTGCACCCAGGCCTGGCTGCAGCAGCAGGTCAGTCTCGTCCGCGTAAAATTGCGGCGGGGAAGGTAAAGTACGATTCACACTTGACAACCTCATCTCGGGCCACCACCTGCGCTGCTCGCCAATAAGAGCAGCCCCGCCGCCAGCGAGCCCACAATGCTGCGTTACTGCCCACAGTCAAGGCTCGTCATGACAAGGCTTGGAGGAGAGAGGCAATGCATCTGGTTTCCCACCTGAGCTTGCCGGCTGCGCCGCCCGCGGACAGCGACGGCGGCAGCGCGCCCGCCGGCAGCTCCGTTGTTGCCCTGAGCTAGTGGTTCACCGCAAGATGTATCAGAAATCGTGATGTGCAGAGTTTTCTCCCAACCTCTGGCCGCCGGCCGCGCTGCCCGCCGAAAGCAGCGGCAGCAGCGCGCCCGCCAGCGCGCCCGCCGCCACCGCGTCGCCGCCCACTTGCTGTGCGAGCGCCTCCAAAACCGCCAGCGCCCGCAGAGCGACCTTACGCCCGCCGGCGGCTGAAGGTTTGGCGCCGCGCCCGCCGCGCCCGCCGGCGGCGGCCGGCTTTGGACGCTTGGGCGCCTGGAGACGGAAGGATGCAGTGCACAATGTTTCAGTAGATGATGCACTTCAAATAGTGCAATGTGTAGCCATGTAGTTTGCCGAGCGCCAGCTGTGATTCCTGGTGTATGATGCTCAGGATGCAGAGCAACATTGCAAGGGGTTTTTGGGCACCGCTGGCGCTGCACTACAGGCTGACTACTGTGGTGGCTGCCAAACCCGAAGGGCGCCTAGCTGCCCTTGACTACCTCTAATCCTCACACATGTGAAGGCGTGGTGCTGTGCCCACCTTGCCGCCGCTGCCGCCGCCAGTGGCGCTCAGCACCACCGTCCGCAGCGCCGTCAGCAGCGCGCCGCCGTGCGGCGCCAGGACCGCCGCCGCCGCTTCTGCGGCTTCCTGCTGCCCGTCCTGCCGCCCGTCTGTCTCCATGCTCTCGGAGACTGCCGCGGCGTCGTCCTGGTGCTGCAGCAGCGCCTCGATCACAGACAGTGCCGTATCGCGCGCCGGCGGGCTGCAGTGGGGCGCGCCTAGTGCGGCGACCACAGCCCCCAGCAGCCTGCAGGAAGGAGCTTACAGGTCAAAGATGATTCGCTGCTTGTCCGGATCTGCAGTATCGCGCTGGCGGGCAGCGGTGGGGCGGCGTCATGGCAGCCACCGCTGCGCCCAGCAGGTTGCAGCACAACAGCGGTGGCAGGGGTGGTGTATGTACACTGTCGACGCATATTAGATGGGGAAGGCCACACTACATGCATGTACCAGGGAGTACTAGTGCCAGCCCAGCAGGCGTCACATCGCACCTTCAGTCTGGCCCATTCACAGCCAATAGGGTGTCAGATGGGCAGGCTGTGGACACAGAACTGCTCTATGTGCAGCCTGGCGGGCTTGTCATCCAAGCGTGTGCCCATGCAGCGCAGCAGCCCAGATCAATGCTTGCTGTTGCTGTCAGGAGCTCTTCGATCGATGCATGCCCAGCAGGCCATTTGCGGTTCGCCAAGCTGGCACCTAGAGGAGGCGGCAGGCGTAGGGAGGCACAGCCTGCAAGGCCGGTTCCTTCCTCTTTTTTGACAGCTGCCATGTCCGCTCCATGACGCACCTGGAGCCCAGGTGCTGCTCAGTGGCCCAGGCGGCGTCGGCGCCGCCCGCCGGCGCCTGGTCGCCCAGCAGCGGCGCCAGGTTTGGTGCCGCAGCGATTGCCGCTGCCACCTCCAACAGGGGCGGCGCCCGGTCCGCCGATGCCTGTATAACAGCATTAAGACTCGATGGATCGATACAGAACCAATCTGAAGAGAGATACACCATCACCCCATTGGCAAGCCGCCTTCAGCGGCGGCGCCCTGCTCGAATGAGCCCTGCAAAACAGAAGCAGAAAGCTCGTGGCGGTGCATTGCATCTCTCATGGATGCATCCTTTGCGTGGTCCTTGCGGCGATCGCCGCCGCCAACTCCAGCAGTGGTGGCATCCGGACCGCAGACGCCTGCACATTTGAAGCGGGGCAGTCGACAAGAGAAAAACATGACGTTGCGCTCTGTTTGCAGCCGCGGCACATGGCAGTTGTCGCCGCCACTTCTAGCAGCGCCGGCGCTCGATTTGCCAACGTGGAAGCACGATCCCTACAGTTGCATGTCATGCTTGGACGAAGCATGCGCTTGCATCCTGCGTCCTGATGGAGGTAGATTCCACGACCTTCGGAAGCTTGGGCCTTGTGTTGCTGATTCTGCCCGGTTGTCTACCAGCAACTGCTGATCACGCGCAGATGATGCGAGACCGACTGTCATGTCCTCAAGTAAATCCTGCTAAATTTGGCCGGGGAGTTGCCAGGGTCGTTGGCAGGAAGCCAAGCGGGACGCGTGCGATTCGAGCCGAGCAGCTCAAACCGTAGGATGCAAGTCGGTAGGATTGTCCTGCATTACGAAGCTCAAATGAGCTACGGTAAGCAACCATGTCCTGCCAATAGTTGCGTCCTGCCAATAGTTGAGCCCAACTAGGGACGGCATGCCTGCGTCCAGCAAGTTTTGCAGCAGAATTGGCTCCGTTTTCACGTGGTCGCTGCCACAGCGAATTCTTTGGCCAATGCAGCGCACAAACTGCTGTTTTGAAGATTCAGCGCAGCTGGGAAGTTCCTAAGAACCTACCTCGGCGACGAGGCGCGGCAGCAGTGGCTCAGCAGCAAGGAACAGTCGCGGCCACAGTGGCGCGTAATCTGTCGCCCTTGGGAACCGCCGCAGCACGCTTGCGAACAGCGCCAGCGCGCAGGCTCGCAGCTCGCGGGCGCCCTCCACCGCCGCCTCCTGCTCTCCAGACTGGGAGGAACAATGTAGATGTTTGCTGCACGATGAAAGAGGGAGTCCCCCCTGCGGCATGTTTCCGCTCAGGGGCGCCCTTCACGCCGCCCACCCGCTCCCCAGACTGCGCATTGCTAGAGTCATGTGTGGTGTCACTGAATGCATAAGCGTTGCGCACCAGCGCGCAGTTGACTGCTGCCGTTCACTGCCGCCTCTGGATCTCGGGACTGCACAACTTGGAAGATCGTTTCGGCATACATAGACCCTGAGCATCGTGCACAGTCAAGGCGTCCTATATATATCGGCAGCAAGAAGGCGCAGCATCGCGATTTGCTGAAGAGGCATTTGAGAAGTGGCGTGCTGGCCATACTCAAAAGCACGCAATTGACAGGCATGCCTGGCGCTGACATGCATGTGCAAGGCCAGCACAGCGACGACTGCAAATCCGTCATCAGGTAATAACACGTCCGCGCGCTCAGGCTACAAAAAGCTCGTCACGAATCGATCACGATGTAGGAGCACACCTTTGCCGCGGCCGCGATGGGGGCGGCGGCCTCCTCCAACACCGCCAGCACCAGCGCCAGCAGCGGCGGCAGGTACGCCTACAGCAGCAGATTAGTGCTAAGATATGCATATTCTCAGGATATGTGATAGGGCAGGAGGCAGGGCGCAGTCATCACGAACCTGTGCGACATGCCTGACCCCTGCATCTGTGGTGTATCAGCGGAGATCAGCGAGTCTCTGCGCCTGCAGCCATATGTGCATCTGCCGATTGAGGAACCTGCCGCTCCCACCCTGCAGGAAACCAACACCAGAGGCCCAAATGTGAAATTTTTTGCAGCATTCAAGTTCCTGCCTGCAGCCGGTGGCCTAGGTGCTTGAGCAGGTCGGCTGCCGCGTGCAGGAAGCCAATTCGTCGCCGCAGCGGCTGGCCTGCCAAAGCGCGCGCATTGACGACCGCCAGCCACCAGGCGAGGCCGCGGGTGTTCAGCGGGGCTGCCCACCAGGGCGCCTCCACCAGCCTGCCACAAATATTCACACACTGAGACATTGACATATGCAAAGAGATCCTGGGACGCCAGCCACCAGGTGAGGCCGATGATTTTCAGTAAGCCGTCTACCAGGTCGCCGCCACCAGCCTGTGGCAGTTCAAATCTGTTTTGATGCAACAAGAAGTTTCAGAGATGTGTGAACTGCATCACGCACCAACCATGGCGTCAGGGCCGCTAGTGCAAAGCAGCTCGCTGCAGGCTGCATACGTTTGCCAGGAACCAGCCGCAGAAGTACCACGGGCCGGAAGACAGACAGTTTGCCTACTGGATGTCCACTCGTCGATCAGAAGCGCCTGCTGCTGGCGGTGCGCAATTCGGGGGTGACCCAGTGGAGGCTGGACCACACATGACACATCATGACACATCATGACGCAACTGTGTCAGTGGTATCTCATTAGCGCCCCCACCTCGTGTCATCCAGTGACTCGCCATCGGACTCAGCGAATCCCGCTGGCCGCACGAACGCCGGCGCCAGCGCCTCCAGGAACAGCTGCAGCAGTTTGCACGACGATTGCCATGACTATCAATAGCCACGTGAATCAGTCGCCTCGACTTATCATACTCTTGACATCAACAGATACATATTCAAATATCGATATTTCAATGCGAACATCAGTGTGAGCACATCAGCATCTGCGCCATGTTTGCAGCAGCTGTGCCCCTCCACGTCACTCCCTGGTTTCAGTCTCGCAAATGGCATCCAGGGTAGTGTGCTAGATGTGCAGCGGACTGCCGCCCAAGCCGCGGCCAAGTGCACCTTACATAGGGTCAGCAATGTTCGTGATTCTATTGTCGATTCGACTGTCTGGAGCGCCCACCTGCAGCAGCGGCGCCAACTCTGCCGAAGGCGCCGCGGCGAAGAAGTTGAGGATGGCGGCACGCGCCGAGCCAGGGGCGCCCCGCCCGCCCAGGCGCCCGGTGCGCTTGCGCAGTTTGGGGAACAGCAGCCGTGCCAGCACGGCCGACAGGCCTGCGAGTCAGGCGGAAAGCAGATCTGAAGTTGAGTAGGGCTTACAGAGCTCGGGAAGTCAGACATGCGCAAGCAAAGACACGCAAGAGTCTTCCACGCGACTCACCGCCTTGTCTCCTGTGAGATGGGGACTTGACAGATGACGGTCAGGAAAGTGGTTTATGGTCATATGATCGTCCACGGGCCGTTCCGATGAAAGCACCGTCGCGGATGCTGGGCAATGGCTCATGCCAACAGCGGCGCTGCCACTAACGACAAGTACGACAACTACAATAGCGTGCCCATCCCGCTGCTGATGATGTCATGGGACTACGTCACCCATGACGGGCTACAGGTGAGTTGGAAAATGGCGCCTACTGTTCTTCCATGCAGTTTGCCTGGTGCTGCGGCAGAATGGCATCATCAAATCCAGCCGCCAACAGGAGCTCCGCTGCATTTGCGCCTTTGAATGCCCAACTGCCTCGACAGAGGGGAGCCTTCAGCGTGCAAACCTGCGCGGTGCTCCGACAGGATGGCGTTCTCAGCATCCGCCGCCAGCGGGAACTGCGCCAGCTCCGAGCGCAGCGTGGAATTGTCCGCCAGCCGCAGCAGCCGTTCCATGTAGGAGGTCACGAACTTGACCTTGAACGCCTGTCGTTATCACCAAGCAAGTGTTCAGTTGGCGACCCTGACCGTGAACGTCTGATACACAGACAGTTTGGTACGAACCAATGCACTATTCCGTTTCACTGTGTATCATGCGGGTGCAGCAGCTCGGGGCTTGTCACGAAGACCAGTGTAATGTACTGCGAGGTCTACCACAGCGCAGCACATCGAAAGCCTGGTCGCAGACAATGCAACACAATCCAATGTGCGTGCGAGGACCATGCAAGGGGCGCTGTGTGATGGGGTTACGGCTGCATTAGCGCACCTTCATGCACTTGAGCTGACGGCCTGGCTCGATGTTGCCGAGCTGCAGCGCGACCTCAAGAGCCAGTGAATCTGTTGGCAGGTAGTTTGTCAGCAATTCTCACCTTCATGCACTTGAGAGCGGCCTGCTGCACGCCCGGCTCAATGTCGCCGAGCTGCAGCGCCACCGCACGCCGCAACTCCTGCCACCGCGCCAGCCCCTTGGCGCCCTTGAGGCCGCCCACAACCGCCAGCCACTCCTGCAACCCACCGGACACACGCAAAGTGTAATTGAATCGCTGCAGGTAGGTGGAGTGTCGGAAAGATGCGCCCTGCCATTGCACCAGGCCCTTGCCGCCCTCGAGGCCGCCCACCACCGCCAGCCACTCCTGTTTGGCAGCGTAGTAGACACACTTCGAGACTGGATTGTATGTCGGATCCTGATTTGAGGACACGCAGAGATGTCGCAGGTTACGGCGCCAGCATTGTGGCGCCCGTGAGGCCATCCACCACAGCCAGCCGCTCCTGTGCTGCATCAAAGCAGAGTTTGCGAAGGGTTTCCTGACAATGAAATCGAGGAACAAAGGTGATGCCGTCCGCCACCTCACAAGCCCCTTGACGCCCCCTCCACGCCAACCACCGCTGTCAGCCACCCTGTATTCCAGCAAGGCAAATTCTGAGACTGGTGTCTCACAGGCTCTAAAGACACGCAGCAACTGTCTCGTGCTGCCGGCCCCGGCCCTTCGTGCCCACCTACACCCACAAGCCCTGTAGTTAGCATCCCTATTGATTGTGTTGCTACATTGTCAGTTTAGACGTCTGAAAAAATACTGGCTATCGCCGGTCACCGTGAAGACATTGAGGGTCACATGATGCCGTTCATTAGCTACTGTTTTCTGCACACATGTGCAGGACCTTGCCACCTTGCCAGCGGAGTAAAGTGATTTGCACAAGCGCCGTTGGACGAGGATATCGTCAGGTCAACTTTCTGCTGCTCGCCTTGAGGTGTGCTCGCCATGCCTGGCCGCCAACGTGGGACGCCAGCGCACCGCCGCCGGCCGTATCTGCCGCCGGCGCTGCATCTGCTGATGCTCCAGCTCCGGTCGCCACAGGCTCGGCGGCTGCCGCTTCGTCCTCCGAGTCTGACTCGACTGCGTCAGCGCCGCCGTTGCCGCCAACAGCGTTGCGCGCCCTGCCGGTGGCCGCGTCCGCCTCCGCCTCGCCGCTCGACTTGGCGGCGGCGTACGACAGCAGCAGCGGCACCCAGTCTCGTGAGCGGCTCTCCAGCAGCGTCGCCGGCGCTTTAGCGAGCGCCTGCAGAAAAGCATGCAGAGAAGATGTTGTCGAGGATACGTTACACAGATCCGTTGAGAGCATGTGATGCGCTGCATGCGTCACTGCCGAAAAGCTGAACACACTGGACCAACGATGCATGTGAGTACTGCGGCAGCATTGCAGCAGGGCGCTCAAAGCAGCAACGGCAAGTCTCTCAGCCATTCGGCAGAAATGTGGATCCTGACCAGCTGACCATCGATGCCCCTGCGTTGCCACTCTTTTTGGTGGACAGTCGATATTTGAGGTCAAGTGTTCAGTCAGAAGCTGGGAGAGGTTGGAGCACCTTGATCAGGTTGCTGAGGCGGACGGAAGTGTCAATGCAGCTGCCGTGCGCGCCGGGCCAAGTATTGATCGCTTCTGAAACCTTTCAGGGGCATCGGAAACGAAATGAGCGCCTTACCAAGTGAATCGGGCAGACGGCGGCGTCGGTGCAGCCACCGTGCGCCCTGGGCCCGTTCTAGATGGTGTCAAAAATCTTTCAGGTCATCGGACATGGATGCTGGATTCCACCTTGATCAAGTGGCTGAGGCGAACGGAGGCGTCGGTGCAGCCGCCGTGTGCCCCGGGGCCGCCCGCCGCCAGCGCGCGAGCAAAGCGCCAGGCCAGCTCCTGCTGCTGCGCCGCGCTGATCTCGTCGTCGTCTCTGCGGCAATCCCGGCAACACAGGTGAGACTCTGTCATTGATCTGGACTTTTCCAGTGGGCTTCCAAACGTTGTGCATGCACGACTCTATGTTGCAGAGGGTTTTACTTGTGCCTTGCCATCAGTCTTCCGTGATGGCATTTCATCGTAGCAGCAACACCAAATTAGCACCGAATAGCCGTAGAATGCCGACCTTGCAGTGGCTTTTAGGGTCTCTTGCCATTCGGACACTTGACAAATGGAACATGAAGCGGTAAAATCGCTGCAGGAATACTGGCAATGCGAGTGTGTGAAAGAGACTGCTGTCATCCTGCACTCACGGAGATCGGGACAGCGTAGCATGCAGCAATAAGCCCAGGTGCAGGAGGCAGCCACCTGCACCACTCACCTGTTCAGAGCGGTGGCTCCGCCGTAGGACCCCAACAGAGAGGTGGCTTGCGTGGCCGTCAGAGTCACGTACATCCCCTAACAATCTGCATCGTATGCAAGGGCAGCCAGCTCACATGTTGAGTGCGGCGGTGCCACGGTCGGCGCCAGACAGGAAGCCGGCCTGCGTGGCGGCCAGCGTCGCGTGCACCAGCGGCCATGCAACGCCCGGTTGGTGCTCCAGGGCTTTGCCGAGCGCCTCGCCCGCCGGACCCCACAGCAACGACAGCCTGCATGAGTAGGAGACTTGAAGTGTGTCATTGCATGCAGAAACCTGCATGTTAATGACGGCCAGTGGCAGCCGGCGCAGGCTCCAGGCCCTGTGTGCAACACCTGCGGAAGCCCGCAGCCACGGCAGCCGGTGATGCGAGGAGCAACCTTCAACCGCAACCAACAGGGCGCCAGGTGGCAAAACGTCCACGCGTTGCGCCCTTCAGGCTCCTGCGCTTTCGGCTGCCTTGGAAGGGAACCAGCACACTTGACCAAAGGTGCGCAGCCAGGTACAACCTAGCCAGGTGTTGCAGACTCAAGAGTGGCAGCTGACGTGTATGGTACCCAGCAGTGCATGCAGCCAGTACAGCCTTCCTGACCCAGCGTGACATTCCTCTCCAATCCCGAACTGTAGCACTTTGAAGGTCACCCGATGGCTATCGCCCCCGGCAGCGCCTACACCAGAGGCACGAGCAGCGCTGTTCGGACCAAGTGTGTCTTGTGCATTTTGACTTGCTAGATGGCAATGTCACCTGATGTGCAGGGCGCCCAGCAGCGCGTGCACCAGCGACACCAGCAGTGCTTTTCTGCCCAGGCTGCGTTCTATGACGCTTGTTTAAGAAATAGAGATTCAGAGCAACTTAATGTCACCTGATGTGCATGGCGCCCAGCAGTACGAGCACCAAGGGCACCAACAAAGCTTTTCTTGACATCTTTTGATCGCCGAGCGACCCAGAACGGCACCTGATATGCAGGGCGCCCAGCAGCGCGTGCACCAGCGGCACCAGCAGCAGCTCTGGCACACGGCCATACTCCAGGTATGTGCCCATGCGCCGCAGCGTCACCGCCGACTGCGAGCGAGGGATGTGCATGTTGAGATGGGGTTGCACACTCGGCACGATTGGGAGACTGGCATGTAGTTTGTAATGGATCCCACCAGATGCCAGGAAAAGCAGATGCTGGAAAACTGCAGTTAACAGGAATATATGCAGAATATATTGATGCTTACCAGGCGCCCCAGCCCTAGCGAGGGATCATCCTCCTCCAGTGTCAGCAGCAGCGGCAGCACGTCGCTGCGTGGCACGTTCGCTTCCTGCATCCGCGCCGTGGCTCCATCTGCATTCACAGCTTCGCCCTCTGTTTCCTCTGCGTCCTCATCCCCCTCCAGATCGATCTCCGCAGGGTCCGATGCAGCCGCTGCTGCTGCCGCCGCCGCTGCCTGCTGCCTGCTGGGTGCCGCCGTGAGCGGCGATTCGCCGACAGCGGTGGCAGCAGTGGCGGAGGCCGCCGGTCGGGCCGGCAGCGGGTCTGCCACTATGCCGGGCGCCGCAATGGTGGTGGCGTCGTCGGCGGTGAGGTCGCGCGCCGCGGCCGGCAGCGGCGGCTGCCGGAAGCGGCACAGCAGCTGCAGCGTCGCGCGCCGCAGCGCCGCGGACCGGTCCGCCAGGTTTGGGGCCAGCTTCGCCAGCAGGTCCGCCTGCACTCATCGTTAAAGGGTGTCTCTTGACAAGCTTTGAATCTGCAAATCGAGCAGTTGAGTGACGACCGCCGCAGCGCCGCAGAGCGGTCCGCCAGATTCGGCGCCAGCAGCGCCCACAGGCGCCCCTGCACTCGTGGACCACGGGCGTTCACTGACACGTGTCCAATCTGCGATACTCAACCCCAACTTGGTATTCCTCTGAAGTCTTGAAGAACGGAGTTGGTCTGCCAGGTGCAGCATGCAACAGCTTATACCACCAGGTGCTCTTGCAACTTGTGATCGTGAGACTTTTGCGCTTTCGACCCTCTGGAGATGTTTTATCTACTTCTGACTCGCCACAAGCACCGCCACGCAGCGACCACAGTGTGGGGCACCCAGCAGGGCACCCTGACCTGAAGATTATCTGGTTGGTGGAACTTCTGTTTGCATGGAACTTCTCTCGAGGCCAAGCGCCAGCAATGCCATCAGTTGCTTTGCTTGCTCACGAAACGTGCAGCAGATAGGGTATCGCTTAATGCTGCTTTGGCTGCTGCGCGCTTGTCAGCATGACCAGAGGGGTCTCCTGAGGCAGACGACTGTAATGCAGACAGAACCTTTTGACCAGATCGCGGACTCACCGGCAGCTCGGCATGTGTAAGCGTTTCCACCCCAGGCCCTCCGAGGATAGCAGCGGCAGCTGACACGGCATGGTAGTCCCACGGCCGCCGCCGCACCGCCGCCAGCGCGCCCGCCGCGACGCCCAGCAGCCGCCCCAGCGCGGCCATAGACGCCGCGCCTGTTCATTCAAACAGTACCCTGTGTGGCAGCCATGCTGATGATATGGCAACAGCGAAAGGGGCGCACGTGCAGCCATTCCTGTCCACCAAGCACAAGCCTTGCAAACCTCCGGCAGCCGCAATCTCTCCTGGCGGTGTCCTGACAGAAATCATTTAGTCGCAAGTACCGCACCTGCTGCCAGGCGCAGCGCCTCGGCGCGCAGCAGCGCGACTGCGTCGGCCGGGCCGCCGGGTGACGCGGCAGCAGCAGCGGTGGCGCCAGCTGTGTCTGCCACCGCAGGGTCCTTGCAGGCGGCGGCAAGAGAGATGCACCGGTCCAGCACCTATCCGGCAAACATGGACAAGCTCGTCAGGATTTGCAGGCGGGCGGGTCAAGTACGGTCGAGAACAGTCACATGCTTGAAGCTGCTGTTGACGGAGGGTCTACACTGGAGAACTATGGGCATGGGTGTGGGGTCTGTGATAAGCAGCCAAACATTGCGGGGCGCAGGGCAAAAGATATCTGGAGCGAACACAGGCCGTGGGATGAGTGGCTTTCGACCGTCTGCAGTAATGCTGGCCAGCAGGGTGAGTCCCCTGATGCAGGATCTCTGAGGAAGCATGCCTGTGCAACGCTGAGATCTTGACAGCGCTAGGGCTGGATCGTGTGCACCAGCTTGCTGCAGAAGTTGCCATTTGTGCAGGCAAGCTTGTCCGGCTAAACGGGCAGCACAGGGATTGCGTGCCATTGGTCAAGTTACATCCTGACGTTCCAGCTCATGAGCCAGCGATGTTGGTCGCCGAGTTCGGGGCTGTGCCAGGAAGCTGGCCCAGCGGCGCAAGATTGGGCGCACACCACACCGAGTTCCTGCAGACATATGCTGCAAATCCCTGCTGAACAATCTCACCACCTCCAAGATTTCGCTGTTTGAACGGGTTTATTTCGGTGAAAACATTGGTATATCAGGTGCTATACCTCCAGCGGGCCCGCGCACGCGTACGGCAGCAGCTTCAGCGCCTCCCACACCATCGCGGCCGCTTCCTGTTGCCGCCCCGGCTCTGGCTCTGCTTCCGCCAGCACCGCTGGCGCCGCCACTACAATGCGGCGCACCTCTGCCGCGAGCGCGGTGCCGCTGCCGTCTGTCGCATTCAGCGCCGGCTGCCGCCCCATCTGCGAGGAAAGCAAGGTCTTCGACGGCTGACGAATGCATGACAGGAATTGCAAGACGGGGTCGCACCGAATTGCAACCGTTGTGCCAGGAGGTGCGTTGTCGTTGATTCAGGCTGGGTGTGTGTGACGCCGGTCACTGGCTGTGCAGTAACTTTGACCAGACGCTGGCAGAGGCTGCCGCGCCTTCCTTGTGGCTGCTGCACAGCATAGAGTCCAGGGACCCACATATGACATAAAAGGTGCGGTTCGACATGAACCTATCCTTGCTCCGAGGCTCATGGCCGCATAATGATGAAAATGTGCACCACTCATACCTACAAGTAGGCAGCGGCCAAACTGCGCAGCTGCTCAGAAGTCGCGCGGTTGCCCATAGCTGACAGTCCCAGCTGTGCAGAGCGGCCAGAAAGGCTTTCACTGCGCGCACCCGGGGCCGCTGGAACTGACATGCGTCGGCCAGCAGCGGCAGCGCCGCCGCCACTACTGGCGTCTCGCCCGTCAGCACCGCCCGCCCCAGCGCACCAACCAGCGGCTCCGCCAGCTCCTGCACACAAGACAGGCGTGTCTGGACTACTGTCGGTGGATCATGTTAACTTCGAGGTCCATTCCGTCAGCACTGCCTATCAGTGGCGCCAGCGATGCCTGCGGACAGAAATCCGCTGCTCCTTGTAGTCATACAACATCATGCATAAAACGTTCATCGCAGTTGTTGAGCCTGTCAGCGCTGCCCGCAACCAATGCGGTCACAGGTGGCGCAGCCATCTGCTGCAGAACAGACAGCCAGATACTGCGGCGTCAAATCATGACGCCATTCCGAGCTCAGGCTTCAGAGGTCTGCAAGAACAGGATCCTGCAGGTGCTCGGGGCATACGCGGCCTCATCGCCATTTGCAGCTGGTCATCTCACGGCAGTGGGCGGGTTGCAACAGGACGGTGATGCGTTGGCGCTCTGGCAGCCGCAGGCACTGGCTGTCAGACATGCACTGGCGCCACAATCCAGGACAGCAGCCGGCCACGGTCACACGCGCAGTCAAGCACTGGAACTTTTTGGGCCAGCACTGGAACCTTTTCCCTACTGCAGGTGTCCGCCAGCTTCAATTCCAGGGGTCAGGAGTAAAACTTGATGTATTGTGCAAACAAACGATTGAATGCATCGATAGCAGCGGCGATGCGGTTTTGCATTGGCAAAGCTGCACAGTGGTACAGGTTGTAGCATGTTGCACTCGCCTGCGCAAGCAGCCCGCCGGCAGGCGGCCGCAGCAGCGGCGCGGCAAAGGCCACAACGCTGCGCGCCGGCAGCCGCGCGATGGCGGCGCCCCACGCCGGCAGGTGCGGCCTCAGCGCCTGTAATCCATCGCTGGAGCCAATGGCCTGTTGGCAGCAAGGATTGTGTTGGTGATGGTTCGTTGAGGGTTTCGAGGCCGCTGGAATGCAGGCTCGGGATGCACAGGAGCCTGACGGAGGTCACGGCACTCGTCAAGCTGGTTAATGCTGTGCATGGTGAAATGAGGTCATGTGGGCCTGAGACAGGCACACCTGACAAGCGTATCAAGCTTGGGATCACCAACATCTGCTGCCACAATCCTGGTACTACGAACACTGACCTGACAATGGCCGATCAGCACGGCCTGCAGCAGCCGCAGCGCCTGCGTTGTGAGGTCCGCCGTCTCTGCCGCCTCCCCCGTCGCCACCGCCGCCCTGGCGTCCCCACCCGCTGCGACTTCCGCCGCAGCTCCCAGCGACTGCTGCCCCTCTGCCACATCCGCGCCTGCCGCTGCGGGCAGCGCCGCCGCCAGCAGCCGGCTGGCGAGGTCGCATAGGGGTGCCCAGTCGCCGACGCGGCTGCCGTGGTGGAACGCCGTCATGCCGGCCACCAGGCTGGCCGCCCGCGCCGCGTTTGCACGCGCCTCGGTGGCGGCTGCATGGCAAGGTTGTCTCATGTCAGAGAGCATACCAGGTCAGCGTCGCTGTGTCACCATCAGGCAGACGCTTGGTCGCTAATCGCTGCTCATTGTGCATATATATCGCTGCTTGTAGTGTCATCACACTGCCTCTCACTCTCGAGTTGCGTTTGCGCCTCGATTAACAGGATCACCTTCCGGCTCTGCAGCCTGGTGGCGCTCCAGGCGCTGCCCCGCCTCCGCCAGCGCCTCGGCCCACAGCACGCCGCACGCGGCGCGCTTGGCGTGGCGCAGCGCTGCGCCTACAAACGCTGCAGCCAGCGCTTCGGACTGGCTGCGCAGCGCCTCGGTGTCCAGCCTGGCGCGCGCCTACAGGAAACAGCGGGTGCGTAGGAAAGTGCACAGCAGTGAAAGGACGTGAGGGCGTGCACGCTTTCGTGTCATGTGGACTGGCCGCACAGCGCCTCGGTGTCCGGCCTGGCGCTCGCCTGCAGCGAGTGATGACGTTTAGAAGATGGGCGTGAGGTCGTGCAGGGTGTGAAAAAGGGATGGGGACCGGCCACGCAGTATATCTGTTTCCGACCTTGCACGCGCCTGCAGTTTTAGGGTTCTGTGCAGTGCACACTGAGGGACATGATCTCGGCAGGACAAGGAGCTTGATAGTGTGAAACCTTGAACGAAATTCTAAGACAGTCCAGAGGTGGAGGCACCTACAGGCAACTCTAGCATGAATTCCGACGAGCTGCTGATGGCAGGCAGGACCGCTGACGAGAAATTTGCGGTGGCTGAAGGTAGGGAAGCGTGCAGCCAGTGAAGCGTGAGCTGTATGGCTGCAGCACAGCACGAGCTGCGCATGGTGGTGCGCCGCCTGCAACAGACTCGCCTGGACCTCGTTGGCAGGCCCCACAAACGCAAGCTGTGGGATAGATTTGGAATGCTCAGTCATACTGGCATCTTCTCATGCTAAGGGCCGTCGTGTCTTCAGCTGCAGACTAGGCAGAGTTTGACAGGCCTATCCCTTTTCCTGCTCTCGTGAGAGGTGGCCGCCACCTATCGCCTGGCTCAAAGTGAAGGACGCTGAAGCAAGCCGGGTGCAGTAGGCCGAGTGACCTGTCCTCAATATCCCAGGGTGTTGATTTCGAGATATTGAGATCAACCCCGATCATGTGGTCTCTTGAAGCTCACCTTGGCGCCCTTGAAGTCCTCTGACCGCAGCAAGTCCGGCCGCAGCAGCAGCCGCCACACGTCAGCGGCCCTGGAATGCAGTCCGTGGTCCACGCCCTTCACCGCCGTCGCCAGCAGCTCGCCTGCGGGCTGCATTCGATCGAACCCAACTTTTGAAACCCTTTGAATCAGGGGGGGTGTCAGGTCCCATGACGCATATGGTCCCATGGCCCAGCAGGCACCACAGCGACAAGTAGGATCAGTAAAAAATACCGCAAAGGCCTGCAGAAAGTCCAGCAGAACAGGGGCGCAAACCTGCGTGCGGCTGCTGGGCCGAGCCGCCGCCTCAGCGGCCAGGGTGCGCACGCCAGCGCGCAGGGCGACGGAGCCCGCGTGGCGGAACAGGAAGCCGAGGGAGCCTGCCGCCAGGGCGCGCACATAGGACAGGTCGTGGTAGCGCAGCCGCGCCGTCAGCGCCAGGATCTGATGACGAAATGAACGGCGCAACTGAATGGGCTTGTTGGGGTTGATGTGTGTTGACCACTTCGCGGTCGTTGGGAGGCAGGGTGAGGATGACGGTCAGACAGCTGCGAGGCTGCAATTTGAGCACCTAGGATCTGCTTGCGTCCATCAGCTGGTGTCTATGCTCGAGGCCTCGCAGGCTTTTCTCTGGCAGCACAGCTTCCTTTGGGTGCATTCAGACACTGATACAATGCACAGCTCCCTGTGGTACAATGCACGCAGACACGCTGAGCCCTCTGAGTGTGCGAGAAACCAACAATGGCTCACCGTGGGGATGTCGGCGGCCAGCGGCTTCTGCAGGTGCTTGCAGATGGAGGAGACGCAGGTGAAGGCGTGCTGCATCAGCTCAGGCTGCCGCGCGCCGCCTGCCAGAGCATGAGGCATAAGTTCAGCCAACTGCACAAAGCGAGGCAAGCCCTGACAAGGCTATCGCTGATAGTCTTCAGCGCAGATTTCGGCGACGGCCGTTGATCAACTGACCGTATGAAATCTGACCTGCTCAACTCGAGAGGCGGGCATTCTCAAGCCACTGCCCGTGCAGCAGCAGCTGGAGGTTGAAGCAGCTTGTGCGTAAGGCTGCTCGTAGTATTCTGCCATACCTGCTATGTTGTGCCACTCAGCTCGTGGTGGCTGTTCTGACTGTTTTCAGAGCAAACAGCCGGGGAACCCACCGTCGTCGACCAACTCTGTTATCTTCCGTAACACGCGTGGCAGTAGCGGCAGGAAGTCGGACCGCAGGTCGCGCGCCAGGCTTCCGACGAGCGCCAGCACCGGCTCCAGCGACAGCGCCGCGCCCATGTGCACCCGCGCCAGCAGCGCGTCCAGCACCTCATCCTACATTGTAGCAAGAGGGGACAGTAAGCAAACTGAACTTAAGGATCCAACAGGGGTTGCAGAGACAGCGCCGCGCCCATGTGCACCCGCGCCAGCAGCGCGTCCAACACCTCTTCTTATCTAAACCAAAAGAAAATTGTCGGCGATAAGGTTCACCTCTACCGTACAAGTTTCAGCAAGAGCGACAGCGCTGCGCCCATATGCGCCCGCGCCTGCAGCGCCTCCAGCACCTCGTCCTGGGGGTGCATGGCAGAGACCTAACCAAGCTGATTTGCTGTCCTGCAGGTTGGGTTTCAGCAACAGCGCCGCGCCCATGTCCACCCGCGCTGGCGGCGCTTCCAGCACCTCGTCCTGTTACACCAGGATGGTTTTCGCATGTACGACTCGTCAGCCCCCCAACAGGAACAGCGCCGTGCCCATATGCGCCCGCGCCAGCAGTCTGTCGTGGGCGGCAGGGGGCTGATATGCGGCTTCCGGTCCTGCTGTTGCGCGGCAGCAGATGGCAGCCACCATGAAGGGCGCCAAGCAAGTCTGCCCCCGGCCAGCCGCCTTGCTCGACCTGCCCTCCCAGCACCGCCCTTTGCCTTGTGGTGCAGCGTCATCAGCAGACTGTGCAGTGGTCATGCAGCCTTGCGTTCGCTTTCTGCCCGTTTGGCCGAATCAAGGGGCTCATTCTGCCTCTCGGCTCCTCACCCTTGTTTAGGATAAACAAGGAAAAGCCATCCTCACCTTGTGGTGCAGCAGCAGCGGCAGGCTGTGCACGAGGTTATGCAGCTCCGCGGCGACTTCCGTGAAGTCCGCCGCCGTGTTGAGCTCGCGCCATGCAGCCAGCGCCTCCGCCGTGAAGCCGGCGGTCCCCGGCAGCGGCGCCTGGCGCCCGCCGGCGGCGCGCCGGTACACGTCCACATCGACCTGGGTGACACAAGCATGCAGGACATGTCAGAGGACGGTCCAGTGTACAATCGTGTCGGCACACAGAGGCCGTGGGGGTTTGCCGTTGCATGCCATGCGGCAATGCGGCGATGGCTGGTGTCTACTCCGGCATGTTCAGACCAGTCCCAAGGTCCCTACGCTCTCGCTCAGTCGTCTCGCAGCGTGAGTACTTCTCGGTTTGCCAAGTCGGCCTACACATAGATTTTGGCTAACGCAGTGCAGAAACACTGGCTGCCGGCGCCCTGCTCAAGGGTCTGCATCCGCCCGGTAACTGCTGCTGCATTGTGCCCTCAAAAAGAGTTTGGGACCCATTGCGACGTTGCTGACAGCTGGCCGCTGCGCTTTGCGACACCTGCTGCACCCAAATTGCGTGCATGGCCTCCGCCAAGCCGCCAATGAGCTCCAATGCATCCCGGTAGGGGAACACAGCAGCCCATACGACTCACCTCCGATATGCGCTGCGCAAGGTTCTTAAACACAAAGCGGCGCTGCCGCTTGACCGGCGGCCCGCCCTGGTCGTCCGAATCGCTGGAAGACATATTGTCTAGAGTATGTATCTGTGGCTCGGCGCCATCTTGAATTGCTTCGATGCCAGGCTGAATCACTCTGCTACCACGATCTGTGCGACGGGAGCATTCATAAGGCTTTCCGAGACGGTCTGTGGTGTCGGAGAGATGTGCAAAGCAGCACTGCGCTCACATGCTCGTTGCTGAGATCTGCAGGGCGTCATGAACCGATACGACAGGCTGCATGCTCCCTACTGTGCCATGCGCAACGCACAGCACTGTGACATGGGAGCCCGGCGACCCTGCGGCGGTGGCGACCCGCTGAAGACTGAGCATATTATGTCATTCCGTATTGAAGGTGAAGGGTATTGGACTGTCTCCACTTGCAAGCCGAGTCTCCGACACGGAGAAGCCTCGATTGCCTCGAGTCGATGCCCCGAGGCACGGCAGTTGCTGGCGTCCGCATCCCCATTCTCATCTGCAGTCTGTCTCGCGGTCCCAGAATTCGTCAAGATCGGTGGCGGCGGTACTGGCAGCTGGCATAACACGCAAGTCACTTCAACAACTGGTCTGACTGTGGGAAGAGCTGTAGCCGCCCAGATGGCGCTACTCGTTTGACGTTCGAGCGGGTTCACTCGGCCTCAAACTGCTCTACAGATCTGTGTCACATGCGTCTGCCTGCGGCTTGACCTTTCTGGCAGCGGATCAACGCTCGTCAAAAGGTGCCGGCTTCCGTCCCGCTTACGCCCTCCCAGCTCTCTCTGCAACGCTCAGCTGCTCGAAATACTTCTTGCAGCTGGGCCCTGATGCAGCGGCTCATGCCCTGCGACGCTACCTTCAAGGTGAACCGCCTGCCCGCCCAACTTAGGGAGGCTCTGCATCACCTGATCGGAGGGTCTGACGGCCGCCTGCGCAGCCCCCTCAAGTATAATCGATAATCTCTCGCTTCAACCCGCTGCTGCGGCTCACGGCACGCCCCACTGAACCGGCCTGTGGGTCCGGCATTGTATTGCTTTCCCTTTGTGCTACGTCCCCGTCCTTACAACATCGGCAGGTGTGGTGTGACCATTGCAGCAGACTGTATTGCGGAGGCAAGTGTTTAAACACACAACGAAGAGTAGACAATCGATGGACATATATGATGTACAGACCTTGTGACTATGAGGTTGTCCCGGCAAGCGGAAGCTGGGCTTCGTCGTAGTGACTGCTTTAGCCGCCCTCGGCGGCGGCGCTTGCTGCTCCGGAGTACGGAAGGTATACATCAGCTTTCATTGGGTCCCGATGCGTGCAGGTGCCATGGGTTCCATTGCACCTGGCCCGAGGCAGGATAGGCAAGTCTCGGACGGACGGCTCTGGCACCCTCGAGGCGATCGAGGCGGTGCTCCTGGCGACCGGTGCTTGCTCAGGAGCATAAAGCCTGGTTATTGATTCATCTGCAGATCGGGCATGGCGGGCAGCGCTGCTGCGATGCAATACACAGCCTTGGACGGCGGAGCTGGCGATCTGGAGGACGCCGATGCGCCTGTGTTCCCGCCGCAGTGCAAGCGCCGCCGCACGGGGCTGGATGGAGGCTCCGTGAGCCACCTGCAGGTCGTATGGCAGGTGGGCCCACGCCTCTGGAAGCAGTCCGAAGTAGTACCGTGAGATCGACCAAGAGCCCGCAGCCTGCATCAAGTCCAAGCGCGTCCTCGCAGCTTGTTCAATGTCAGCGCCCTGCAGATCATGCACGGTGGGCTTGTGCTGGGGCTGCCCTGTCGCCCCTCTTTTCTGGATGCCATGCCTCAGGCCAATATGACATGCCCCAAATGGTGCACCAGTACTTACCGGCGCTGGCATCAATCACGCTCTGCATATGCCGGTATCTGCCTACTATGCGCATTTTAGCGTCAGACTGCCAGTCGATTCGCCTACGTGCCGCAGAATGTGGAGGCGGCGGTGGCGGGCATGCAGCAGGAGCTGGGCGGGCGCCTGGCGGCGGTGGAACGCCGTGAGGCCGCAGTCGTGTCACGAGAAGGGTTTTGCGCGCGGCTGGAGGCGGAGCTGGCGGCGCGGGCGACGCTGCTGGAGGCGCACGGCGCGGCCGCAGCGGCGCAGGCCGCGGGGCGGCCGCCGCCGGGTGACATGGCGCAGGTGGGCGCCGCGATGCAAATGCTGCAGGCGCTCACGGCACACGGCGGCATGCCCAGCGAGCAGCAGCAGGCGCACCACGCCGACCAGCAGCACCTGCAGCAGCAGCACGAGCAGGCGGCGGCTGCGCAGCAGGCAGCGGCGCAGCAGGCGGCGGCGTATGAGCACCAACGGCAGCAGCAGCAGCGGGACGCAAATGGGCAGCAGACAGCGCACTGGCACGGCGACGCCAACAGCCCTGCAGATGACAGCCCCAACGGCGGCGCGGCGGACTCACATCTGGCAGGTAGCACCTTTGCATGCGGCGACAGCGCGCCGCTGCGCACGCTCGGGCTTGAGCTGCGGGCGGCAGGCGTGCTCGGCGGACCGCCGGCGGCGCCACAGAGGCAGGGCGCTGCCGGCGGCGGAGGCAAGGGCCAGCCAGCCTTATCGCAGCACTCGCACCACTCCACGATGTCATACGCCACCGCCATCGGCGCGAACGACAGGTATGGACGCTCGCCTCTTTTGTTCCCTTGAGGCTGCCTGAAAGCAGAGTTTCATCCCGCCTGCAGCATGCTCTCGCGGAAATGACGAACGACTGCTGGTCGTCACGCCCGCAGCATCCACTTGCAGACATGCTGAGTGACTGCTGGTGCTAAACCTCCCTTCAAATGAGGTGCCAAGCGACTGCCTTGTGGTTGTGCAGCCCCGACAGCCCGCGCAGCCACCTGCACTGGCCGACGCAACCCCACGGCGCGCCCGCCGCCTCAGGAAAGCAGCAGCTCCCTGACGGCGGCGATTCCCCGCCGGACGGTGGCAGTGGCCACGCGACGCCAGGACACCACTCCCGCAGCGGCACGCCGGATCTTCCCTCCGGCAGCGGCGGTGGTGGCGCACCATCCGCGGCGTACATGTCGCTGCCTGCTCCGCCGCGCTCGCCGTTCGCTGCACAGATGGGCCAGCGGCAGACTGAGGGCGACACGGGCCGCGCCCTGCTCAGCCAGCTGTCATTTCCGCGGCTGGCAGCGGGCGCCTCGGGAGACCTGGCGGCGGCGACGCCGCTGCCGTTCATGCGGCGCGGGCGGCACGCCGCGGCAGCGGCGGCCGTGGCTGAGCACCCCAACATCATCGGCCGCATCGACAGCGCAGACGGCAGCAGCGTGCATGGACCGCCCTGCGGTGCTGGGTTCGTCTACCCTGACGCCGCCGCCCCTGTCGGCGCGGCTCACTTCACTGGGCTGCCGCGCCACGCCGCCGCGCCGGAGGCCGATGCCTTTGCCAGCGCCGACGCCGTGCGCATCCGGCTGAGCCGCTCGATGCCGCGGCTCAACCTCGCAGCCGGTGCGGCTGGCCTGGGCGCCGCACGATGCAGCGTCACCGGTGACCGCCGCGGCTCGGCGGATGGCATCGAGGTGCTGCCAGAGGCGCAGGTGCAGTCCAACTTCTGATACGTGATATCTTACATTATATATGCGTGAAATGAACCTAACTCTCAGCATCTGCAGTGAGTGCAGCATGGCCTAAATTATCCCAATATGCCGCCTGTTGCCAGGGTAGTGGCCTGCCTGTGTGATACTGCGTGCTCTATTGGTTACCGCCCACAATGTGCCTGGAGCTCGTGGTGCTGTCGATAATTCTGCGTGTATGACAATCCTAACCTCTACTTTATCAGGTTGCATCCGCTGTTGATGGCCGACGTCAAGCATCCCGGACTGAACAGCTTGGCCAACATTTTTCACATGCAGATCTGCATGTCTGATGCTTCCTGACCCCTTGTTCGTACTTCGTGCAGCCGCTGGTGGTGGCCGATGCCAAGCAACCCGGACTGGACAGCCTGGCGAACGTGGCGGCGGCCGACGCAGGGGGCGCCAAAGTGCCGCTGCTTCCGCCTTCCACCGCTGGCTCCCGCCCCAACTCTCAGCCGCCGTCGCCGCAGGTGGGAGATCCTGAGCCACGAACGTTGTGCTGTGACATCGTTGCCTGCTGTGCGTTTGCAGCTGACTAGCTTTGCGGAGTGTCCTGCTTTTGCTGAGCTGGCAGCAATCTTTCTCTTTCTGCAGGCGTCAAGCCGCAGCCGCACCGGCTCGCTGTTCGACGCGAAGGCCGCCGGCAAGGGCTCGCTGGCAACGCTGTCTGCAGACACCGTGAGCCGCCTGTCCAACGCTGGCGGCGCTTCTGCCTATGGCGGCGGTTTCGCGGCGTCCGCGGGACTGCAGACGCTGCAGCAGGCCATTAAGCACGAGTCGTCGTCCGCCGGTGACTTCCTGAGCCAGCTGGTCGCGCTGCCGGCCACTGCACCGCCGCCGCAGCAGAATGGCCAGCGGGCTGGGCCGGCGGCGCCAGCAGCGCGGCAGCCGTCGCACCGCGGCGGCGGTGGCGCAGCGGCCTCCAACAACAAGTGTGCCAAAAGCAACGGCGGCAAGGGCGACAGTAGCAGTGAGACGCCGCTGGCGTTTTCCAAGACCCTGGACTACAAGAGCTGCGACCACATCCTGTGCCTGACGAAGGATATGGCGCGGCAGCTGCTGCCACCCGCGCCCCAGTCCTGCTCCTCCACAGGTAGGAAGACAGGACCTGCGAGGAATGCACTGCTCTTCTGTTCGGACCTTGCAGGTTGTGAGCTGCTGCCGTTTTCCAGCTGTGTCTCACGTAGATGGGAAACTTCTTGCCCTGAGCTGATGCGGGAACCATGCCACCCGCGGGAAATGGGCCTCTGCTGCTATCGGGGTATCCAAGAGGTCAGAATTCAGGAGGTCAGACACGAACTGTGCTATGAGAACCTTGTCCTGCCAGGCCCCTTCCGTCTGTCAATCAGTTGCCCCCCGCACGCAGCAGCTGCCGGGTGGAGCGGGAGCTCCTGCCGGGCCCGGCAATTATGTCTCCGTTTCATGTGTTCTCGTCGTTCCATGCCACCCTCACGCCTCTTTTGCCCCTGCAGGCAGCAGCTGCGGGCTGGGAGCTGGAGCAACCCTCAACGAAACATCTGTTCCCACAACTACCTCAAATCTGAACAAAACTCGTTATTTTCTTGCACCTGCATTCAGCAGCTGCAGGTGGGGCTGGAGACCCCGCCGGTAGGAACAAATGGATTGCTGGATGTCAGACATCATATTCCAGCATGTCCTTGCCCCCCGCAGGCAGCAGCTGCCAGGTGCAGGTGGAGCTGAAGGACCCCGCCAGACCGCATTGTATTTTCCGGACTTCCTCATCCTACAATCTCTGAAACCATCTCCCTTCGCCCCACAGGCAGCAGCTGCCAGGTGCAGGTGGAGCTGGAGGACCCCGCCGGGCGGGTGTGGCCCATGACCTACCGCTCGGTACCGGCGCGCTACTCCTACGAGTTCCGCGCGGGGTGGAAGGCGCTGGCGGGCCACTGGGGCATCTCCACGGGCGACACCGTGACGCTCGTGCGGCCGGGCGCCGACCGCTTCCGCCTACGCATTGAGGTGCGCGCCGCCGCTGCTGCGTGGACGTATGTTTTCAAGGTCGACAAATGGCCGGTTCAATGTCTCGAACACCTGTTCTGGGAGCAGGAACCTCTGTTCATCTCAACAGCCCGCTCGAGGCTTTGGCGCAACTGTGGCATGCCACGCTGCTCTGATCGCAACTTGGATCAATGCTCGTTTACAAATTGGCGTTTACAAACTGCCGTTGACAAACTGGCGTTTACAAACTGCCGTTGACAAACTGCCGTTTACAAACTGCTGTTCGCAGATTGTGCACGGGCCTGGCGGCTCGGCCCCATCCACCGGCCGGGGCGGCCGCGGTAAGGGCGGCAGCAAATCGTCCAGTGCCCGTGCCGCCGCCGGCGGCGGCGGCGGCGCGGCAACCGCATCGGCAGCCAGCAGCGGCGGCCCCGCGGCGATGGCGCCGTTGCTTGCCGCGGTGCAGCAGGCTGCCGTTGCGGAACACATGGTGGAAATCTGAATGATGGAACTTTGAAACCCAGCCCTAAGCAAAGGGCGGAGAGTGAGAGAGCGCCGGCGGCACCGGCGGCGGCGTACCAGAGAGCAAGGAGAGGTATGGTTGGCTGCAAAACGCGGGGCACGCCTTTCGGGGCATCGGCTTGACATGCTCGTGATGCATCTGGCGGAGTGGCGAGCAGACAATAGCAGGAGACCTGTCGGCTATCAAAGAGTCGTGATGCAGGAGCAGGCAGGTACTGCAGGATGGGTGTCGGCTGGCCCCTTCGCAGCCTCGGGCAAAGGGCATGGTTTTCTAGCAAGAGCGGCGCATGGGACGCAATGGGGGTCTGAACACGCAGTGCAGCTGTCTGAACATGGAATGCAGGAAAATGGAACATCGGGAGCGAGGGAGGTAGCATCACTCAGTAGGTTGAACAAGGAACTCGACTTAGTCAATCAGTGTTCGAAAGTTGTGCGTTGGTTGCACCTCTGACGGCGGTGGCTCCTGCCAACAGCTGCAGTCAGTGGAGGTGCTGCGTCGTTGGAATCTTCAAACACGTGGCAGACATTCCTGCTTTTCGGTGGTAGTCGAGCACAGCTCACGTTACGGACGTCCAGGAACAGTTCGGAAACATCCTTCAATTTTGTAATGATTCGACATCACGATTCACAGTGGCGACAGCAAGCAAGCACTCATCTGTGGCAGCACACGACTGCATTGTTCTTCTGAACGCATGATTACCTGCGCCAGGCAAACCACAAAGCGGCAAATTCCTGTTGAGCTCAGCATCCCGGGGCAGCTGTGTGCAGTGGCTCGGCTCCCCAGCAGTTTCGTCACTTGAGCCCCGCTAGCACCCTGTGGCAGGTACCGACCCTGTGGGCTCTGCCTGGCTGCCACCGTCCGTCGCCCGCGACCTTACAGAGAATGAAATCGACAGCATGTCTTTTGGCCTCAGGATTGCAGCCCAGCGCCCGCCAGCGTGCCATTCACCGCCACGGCAGACCACGGCAGACGCCGGGAGCCGGAATTTAGAATCCTCATATCTTCAGCCCTGCGTCCGCCAGCGCGTCCTCGACCGCCACGGTGATCGCGAGGCCGTTGTCCGCGCCCAGCCCCGCGATCAGCTCCTGCAGCGCTGCGAGCTCGGCGCGCGGCGCCGACCCCTCCTCCCGCGCCGCGCGGTGCGCCGCGCATAGCTCTGCAATGGCGCAGCATGATTTCAATCGAGCGTTTCAGACGCAGCCCTATGTATGAGCTCCTGCAGCGCCGCCAGCTGTGTACGCGGCGCTGACCCCTCCTCCCGTGCCGCCAATGAGCCTTGCACAGCTGTGCAGAGTGCAACATGGTATCCGATTCAGAAAAGAGGACTGACAGATTCGCGGTTGCGGCGCTGCCAGCTCGGCGCGGGGCGCTGAACCCTCCTCCTGGCTGCACGGTGTGCAGCACACAGCTCTGCAGAGGCACGGCAGAGTCTGAGAAACCAGTGTCTGCAAAAAATTACAGATGATGCCTGCGGTGCCAGCTCTGCTCGCGGCGCCGACTCGCAGGGTTTAGAGTTTAGAATTTAGGGCGGTGCGCCGCATACAGCTCTGTGCCAGCAGACAAGGAGCGCAACGATTCATCATGAGTGATAAGGTGTCATGTGACATCAATAGAGAACTGAGCTCCCGCAGCGCCAGCTCTGCGCGCAGCACTGCACCCTCTTTCAGCACAGTCTGGAGCGCACACAGTCATGCGGGATGCTACCAGTCCTGGGTGATAATGAGACAACGTTAAAGTGCACAAACCCTGCCTGCATCGGACATCGATCACTCCCTGAACGCCCATTTCGTCTGTGGGTTTCCTCGGCGGGGAAACCAGCACCGGCACCGCAAGTGAGCCGCTGCAGGGCTGCAGCAAAGCCCTGTTCCGCGGCGTCCACCTTCTGGTGGCAATCTGGCGGCAAGCGGGAGGGTGCCGGACGAAATAGTAAGTTCAAGCCAGTTTTTGCACTCACTAAGTGTCCATTCTGCAGACACTACGTGTACATACGGCGCACCGCAGATGAGCTGCTGCAGGTCGGCAGCCAAGCCCGCCTCCGCAACGTCCACCTGCTGCCGGAAGGCCAAAGACATAGAGAACCCGTGTTGATGCCTGTCGGTTAACTCGGATCAGATAGCGCACCGCAGATGAGTTGCTGCAGGTCCGCGGCAAAGCCCTGTTCCGCGGCGTCCACCTGCTGCCGGAAGGCAGCGCCTGTGAGCCGCCCGAGCAGCGAAGCAGCGGCGGCCTCCGCGTGCGGGCTGCGCCTGTCCAGCCGCGGTTTGCCTGCAGCGTGGAAACGGGGCCACGCCTTTGATCTATCCCGGAAAGCAAGATGGCAGGCTTCGAGAACATCATGACGCATGCAGCGCTGCTGACGGCACACAGGTGCTTGCAGACGGCGCCAGCGAGATACCAAAGGCTGTTCGACAGCTACAGCATGCTTCACACTGCATGTTGCCTGTGCAGCCAAATCTGCCGGTCTTTCTCGGGCCTCGCGCGCGGTGCGTCATTCCAGAGAGGGTTGCCTTATATACCTCGAATTTCCTTTTCATGCATTTGACATCCGCCATTCTGTGCCTTTTTTCCGTCCGGCGATGCGTCTAAGACTCACCGGTGCGCGCGCCGCAGCCGAGTAGGGCGCCGGCCGCCAGCGGCACGTTATCTTTGAAGAATTCCGCTCTACATGCCCTGCAAATTCGCCTTTTGATGCGCATTCTCTCACCAGTGCGCGCGCCGCGGCCGAGCAGAGAGCCGGCCGCCAGTGGCGCCGACAGCGCCGCGGCAAAGTCGGCGACGCGCTGCCGGCAGTGCTGCAGGTGTCGCAGCGCCGCGGGACGCCGCGACAGCAGCGCCCCCCGCAGCAGCCTCGCCACACACGCCTCGTGCGCCACCGCCGCCTGCACATGGAAGTGATACACTGCTCTGCTCTTGCTTCGCCGTGGCGGTGCATCTCACTGGCGATGCATCCGAATGCTGGAATGAGACTGGGCACATCACTGGCTGACGGTGATGGTGTTGATGATGGGGAACGGTTAACGCGACAGGTGCACATCCTTCATGCGCACTGCTGCGGATGTGTCCCCTTCGGATTGAGTCCAAGAGCGTGTGCCAGATCCTGCACCTCATTCAGGGTGTTGCGGCCCGCAGTCCGTTTCAGCGCCCGGCTTTGCGGTGTTGCGTATTATGAAGGCTCTAAAGACGACGTGTGACTGCGCACCTCCTCCAGGGTTCTGGCGGCGCGCAGGTCGCCCTGCAGCGCTGCCAGCGCCGGCGCCACGACCCCCGACGCCAGGTACGCCCGCAGCGCATCAAACGTGTGCTTCATGGCGCACCGCACACAGTCCGCTGCCGCCACCGGCACAGCCGCCCTGCGGGGACAGCAGCACATAGCGTGAGCATCTCAACGCCCTGCCAACTCGAACATGTGCTTCATGGCGCACCGCACGCCGTATGTCGCAGAATTTTCCGTGAATGCGGTAACAATGAACACCTAGTGTGAGAGTCCCAGCCCCTGAGTTGCTGCAGCAGGGAAACCACGCAACCTACAGAGTGCCTGCCACGCACCACATTTAGCACCAGCTTAAAGCCCGTGAGCACATGTGCATTTCCCATGTCGTCGCAGGATCGGAGACTGCCGGGGTACTATTCTGGACTGGAAGGCTAGAAGTGGCAGATCTGGCTCGGGGCAGGAATAGCCCCCCCGCCAGGTTGCCGGAGCGGCCAGGGGCGACAAGGTGGTGCGATGCAGAGGTGCGTGCAATGCAGTAGATGATATGCCGTTCTCTAAGAAATGCATACCTAGATTGCGATTGTGTAATGGGCAGGCGCGCACCCCAGCAGGCGGCGCATGGCCTTGAGCAGCTGCGCGGCGGCCGTGAGGTCGCGCTGCACGACAAATTGTATGAAAGTCTCCTGCTGGGAACCAGCTGTGATACATTATTAGCAGAGGATGCGCACCCAGGCAGGCGGCGCACGGCCTTGTGCAGCTGCGCGGCGGCCGCCAAGTCGCGCTGCACACCTGCCAGCTCGAACAGCAGGCGGAACAGGGACTGGTACTGCGCCAGCGCCAGCGGCGTCACAAGCACGCTCAGCGGCCAGGCCACCTGCGACCAGACGGGGAGCAAAGTTGGGCGACCCTCGACTCAGTGTTCCACATCGCACATAGCTATATTGTGCAGAGGACGAGACGGTGGCGCGGGATCGAGACACGAGTCGTCGATTCGCCCGACAAGATATGGTGATGGTTGCCAAACTCCCTGCTGACCATCCAGCCCCATGCTAATTGCACTCTTCTTCCGTAAGCAGCTCCTCACCTCGTAGGACAGCATGAAGTGAGCGCGCATGACCGCCGGAACCGCCTTGGCCCGTTGCCTGGCTGCGCCGCCCTCGACACCGTCGCCACCGCCGCTCTGCCGACCCAGAGCCCTCGCTTGGTCCTGCAACGAGGACACAGCAGAGAACGTTGAGGAAGGTGCATCGGAGGAATGAGCACCTCTCAACATGCCGTCTCGATCAGCCCAGCCAGTGGACGCATCCAGAAGGGTTCAAGACTGGCGGAGCCGGGCGTGGCAAAGTGCTGCAGCTTGCAGGCGGGCGCCGTGCCGAGGCAACACAGCAGCCATTGCGGCGGTCGAAGATAGATAGACATGAGCTGCCCAGGTCTGAAATTAAATTTGCTTATGAAACCGGACCTGCGCCGCGGCCGCGGCAGCCAGGAAGCGCTGCGGCCCCTCCAGCGCATGCGTGTGCATTGCGAGCACACTGCGGTGGTCGCACACCACGCACAGCGCCGCCAGCGTCTGCGCCGGCAGCCCCGCCGCGCCCAGCTCTGCGGGGCACTCGCAGTGCTTATAGTTTCACACACGAAAATGAGCTGACAGAACCCAGCAGGGTCTTGAAACGCTGGCGTGGTCGCATGCCGCCTGCTCTGTGACAGCGCTAGCGCCGGCAGCCGTGCTGCGCCCAGCTGAGCGTACATGGGCCTTGCTGTGACTGACAATTCATGTGACCTGGAATTCACGCGTCACGCAGCAGGTCACCTCAGCATGGCCGCGGCCATCGCGCGAAGGCGCAACTGGATGACAGGACCAGGCAGCACAAGGCGCTCACCCTGCAGAAGAGTGGCGTGCAGGACATCTGTTGACGCCGCCCCCGCTGGCGTCGTCAGCTCTGCAGCGGCCGCCTCCAAGAACGCGCTCGACCAGCCGCCCGGCTGCAGCAGCATGACCTGTGCGCATCCAGAACAAGGATGACGCCGGTAGGCCCTGGTGTGAAGGAGTACCGGCATCTTCAGGATTCGAAGGATGTGTGCCAGCCTTTGGGAAATTCTACATCAGTCCACCAGCTGCAAGTCCATGTGTGTGGCTTGCTGCAGTGGAGCCGCGCAATGGTCACCTGTGACGATATCGGCATGGTACTGGGACATGCAGATCGTCTGACAGGCAAACGTAGCGTCACAAGCGTCATCCAGGCACACCACTTCAGCTGATGTTACGCTGGTGCCAGTCAAGCCGCAGCATCAGCAACAACAGCCAAAACGCTGGCACTGGCGCAAGGGTTGTGATGCTGTGATGCCAGCTCGTTCAACCAGCAACAGATGCGCACTCTTCTGTTGGACTCCACGCCAATGCCTTTCTCACAATCCCTTGGCTCACAATCCCTTGAACGGCGTCCGTGACGCACCTGCTGCAGGGTTTTGAGCTGCGCCAGCGCTGACGGCCCGCCGCCGGGCGCCTCCGCAGCCAGCAGCCGTAGCGCCGCTGCGGACGCGGTGGAATGCGCGCCTCGGATCGCCCGCTCAAATGCGCCGTGCACGTCGAACACTGCACGTGAGCGCATAGCGGTGAGGTTTCCGCGGTGGGAGCATACGCCGGCTTTCAGGAACATAACCGAATCTCAGGATTTGACTTGGTGTGCGACGCTGATGGTGCGATCTGACTGGCGTCGCCAGACTTGCCACGAGGTGAGGGTTTTGTTTGCCACGAGGGGGGTTCATTCCCCTCAGGCTTGCAGTGAGGTGACATGGGACCACACCGAGGGGCTCGTCTGGCGGCAGCATCGCAGGCACCGGCAGGCCCGCCTCACGCACAGCATTGATGTATCGCCCTGCAGCAACGATACCCACTGTGATGCGCACATAGACAAAGTCGCAAGGAACAAGACCGCGAAGACAAGGCCAGCCTGGTGCCTTGAGTTGCCCCAGTTGCTCAGTCATGGTTCATTCTCCGAGCGTGAGTGTCGGAGGTCACTCATGCACTACCTAGAATCGTGGGATGCGCAGCTCCCAGCGTTGCAAGGTGTGACATACGCAGCCTCCGGCACTATGCCCACATCAATTGCAGGGTGCTCTACCGCATGTCAAAACGAAGCCGCTGCTGTGTGGGAAACAAGCAGCACGCAATCTCACTCCAGAAAATGGTGCGTGTCTTTGGCCAGGATGAAACCAACACTGCGCAATATAGTTTTTCGGGAAGAGGGGCGTGCCTGTGGCCAAGACGGCGTCCTGAGACCGCGCAAGGAACGCCGGCACATCCGCGACGAGGCGCGGCTGCTGCTGCTGCGGCTCAGCATCTGAGTCGTCATCTGCGTCCGCCGCCGGCCGCGTGCCCAGCACAAAGCGCCGCCAGTCGCGCGGCCCGTCCTGCCGCCCATCAGCGCACAGGGCTGACACTGCCATTCGGAATCAGCGCCACAAAGCGCAGCCAGCAGCATTGTAACAACGCCCAGGGTTTTGCGCATCAGCTGGCATCCCAGTGACTGACCTCCAGTGCAGAATCACACGCAAGGGCACTGATGAGGTGTTGCTGACGAGGCAAGATAGCGAAAGCGCACCAACTGCTCACAGACCATGAACTCCGAGAATGGGTCATCCACCGCGCCCTGCGTCAGCCACCGCTCCAGCACCCTGCAAGGTTTGGATTGCATCGCATCCTCAAGTTGGACACTTGGGAACTGCAGACGCAACTCCCGTCCGGCACATACACCTCCAAGCCGCCCTTTGCCATTCCTGAAATGAGACCAAATGAGGCAGAGCTGAAAACGTGCTTTTCAGGGCTGCATGGCAACCATCGCACCTGAAGTAGGGCGCCGCGGCGACCTCCAGCAGCGCCCGCAGCCGGGGCCGCGCAGCCACATCGCCTGCGGCGCTGTCGGCAGCGGCCGCCAAAAGGTCCAGCAGCGGCGCGCCTCGGGCGGCAGTGGCGGCAGCGCGTGCGGCCAGCCCCGCCAGCAGCCGCAGCGTGCGCAGCGGTAGCTGGCACTCAGACACCAGCGCCTGCACATCGGTTGTGGTTTCCAGTTGTGCTTCTCTCATACATCCTGCAAAATGTACACAGATGGGTGCAGGGTTGTGGCGGCGCGCGCGGCGAGCCCCGCCAGCAACCGCAGCGTTCAGACGCTGCAGGTCTCAGGGATTCAAGCCATTGTAAATATAAGGCTTGAATCCCTATGAGATCTGCAGCGTCTGCCAGGCAGGGTGGATGCTCTGCTTGCACCGTTCCTTCAGCACGAAGGTGCTCTATGTTCATGTTCTGCCCTTGGATTCAGTTTGGATACCTGCATCCAATTACACACCTGCAGCGACAGTCTGCCGCGCAGGGCGCGGTGCTCTAGCTGCGTCAGGATCAGCGACCAATCTGCCGATTTCAAGTTTTCTTTCACAGTCAAGGAAAATGATTGTGTACTGGAACCATCTGCGCACCTGCAGCGACAGGCTGCCGCGCAGGGCGCGGTGCTCCAGCTGCGCCAGGAACAGCGCCCAGTCGGCCAGCAGCTGCCGCAGCCCCGCCGCCAGCGCGTGGCTGACGCCGCCCCATGCCGGCAGAGACCTCACGTCCACGAACCGCCGCAGCGTCGCCACAGACTCGCTGCAGAGCAGGGCAAAACACGCATTGTGTACTGAAGATGGTGTGCACCACAGCCATCCACGCATTGGTACGGATTTCCGAATCACAGTGACCGCATTCCATCACAACATTTGCATCAGTTGGGCAGCAGCATGTGTCCAAGGTCCGCGAGGTGCCATGACAGCTCCTTGTTTTTCCTGTGACGACTCTCGCCAGATAGGCAGCAGCATGTGCGCATCCTCCGCGGGCGCCGCGTCCACTCTGATGAAATCTGGTGATCCAAGCTACCAAAGCAACGTACCCCCACAGAGGCGTGCGAGCTCACACATTGTTTGTAAGCTCACCAGATGGGCAGCAGCATGCGGACGTGCTCCGAGAGCGTCGCGTCCAGCCGACCGCCGGGTGCCTCGAGGGAGAAGGCCAGGTGAGGGCGGCCCTCCGCCGCCACCCGACCCGCGCGCACATATCGCCCGTCCAGACCGTCAAAGGCGAACAGCAGGTCCTGCACCACTGTGGGCAGGAGGAGAAACGCTGTTTCAGCACGCAAAAATGGCGAGTCACAGGCTGAGATGCTTTGGGGCTTGTGGCGTTCAGTCATGTGGACTGGGTGAATGTGGTCGCATTCTCGTGCCCAGCGAACGGCCGCATGCACACATATCATTGTAAAAACGGTAAGTTGTTTCGACCTCAAGCTCTTCAGAAGTGTCTCCGGGAAGTAAAGAGCACGCACAGGTGGCATCCTGGACCTCCAGCGGCAGGGAGTGCAGCGGCAGCCCCGCCGGCGGGGGCCGATCCGATACCGCTGCCTGCAGGAATTGGGCGGCCAAGACTCCACTCCGAAGTGATTGCAGTGTGATAGCCAGGCCACAGGGGTGCAGGGAGAAAGGCCGCATCTGAGACTGGCGCCCCCGGCAGCATGGTGAACGGATCTGCACCGTGTCGTCACATACGTCACGAGGTGTCATGCATCTCCGAGGCTAGTGGATCAGTGGCACACCTGCATGATGGCATAGCCTGTGAGGTGCGGCCGCGACACGTGCCACTCTGGCGGCGTCTCCGCGCTTGCCACCTCCGGCAGCCGGGGAAACTGCGGGCAGCCGGACGGTCACGGCCGTGTTGCAACACCAGCAGAGCAGCTACAAGCATGCGAGCACGTGGGCAGTGATGTAGACAGCGGCAAGTAAAGGGCAAGTAAAGGGCAAGTAAAGTTGCTGGGGGAGGGCTGCGGCAGCCTGCTAGGGCCGGCACATTGCTGGCAAGCTGAGGCCCAGACACTCCGCAGAGCGCGCCTGAATGCATGACATGTGTGTGTACAGAATCTCCAAGAAGCGAGACTCGGAAGTCCCACCTGGTCCCAGAGGTCACCGATCTCGGCCAGCACGGGCGCGGGCGCGCCGCCAGATCGCGCCGCCGCCGCCCCGCCGGGCCCTGCGTCCCCGCCACCAACGGCGCGCCACGATTTGGGCAGCGGCGTCGCTGCATCCTGTACATTGCGGCGAAGAAACCGTGCTTTTCTCTTCTCGGTGGTCGTGGTGCCAGGGAGTGCGGACGTTGAGGCTGGGTACTTTACGCCCGAGCAGGACAGCATCGACATGCACGTGTGAAGGCGTCTGCACTCTCCAGAAGCTGCGATTGCGCATGCATCGTGCGAGACCGAGTGCTGTCACGGCCAATGTGACGATTCATGGTGTGAGTGCTGGCGTCTCGGGCAGCACCTGACCGAACAGCGGGTTGCCGTGGTCGCTGACGGGCCGGCTGGGCGGACCGCCGCCGTTCACCGCGGCGCTGCCACTTCCCGCTTCCGGCGTCCAGCCACCAGGCGCTGCCGCCGCCGCCGCACTGCGCCACAGGGGGAGAGATTGGCGTTACTGACACAGAAGACATTTGCTCAGGCGTCTGCTCATGCCGTCACCGCAACAGGACTCAGCTGGCCGTATGTGCAAGAGCCCGACACGTGTTCATGAGTAATGATGCAGGGAAGCACATGTTGAGAAGGTGATGTCCGACCTGCGTGCGCTGCCAGGGGCGGCGATGCTGGCCCGCGGCGTCCTCAGCCCTCCTGCTGCATCTGCACCACCGGCGCCGCTGCCGAGCCGTGCGCGTGCGACCTTCTCGCGCGCCGCAGACAGCACGGCCTCCGCTCCCTGCAAGTCAGGTTTCAGAAAATCAGCTTTGTCAAAAGCGCGGACCTGATTGCTGACTGAGAGGCAGCATGGGACTGCGAACATGTCACTGGATCAAGGTCCGGTTCGTAAATCCAGGCGGGCTGCAGCCCGTCCAGGCAGGTTCTTATCACATGTCACTTGGGGCCGCACATGTGGACGAATAACATCTTGCTGATTCAGATGGCACAGCAGCGGGACAGTAGTTCGTGCATACTTTCTGCCCGGCCGCGCGCCGCACCTGCGAGAGGCCGCTGCCAGGCCGCCGCTCGCGCCGTGACTGTGGCGGCTGCGCCCGCCCGTCTGACAGCATCGCCGTCGGTGCTGCCGCCGCAGGGGACTCCGCCTGGCCCATGGCCGCCAGCTGCCGCTCGAACAGGCCCTTGGTTCTGGGAGTAGTCCGGGCGGAGGGCCCCCCAACGTCCACTACACCCTGGCTTGCCAGCCACGCGGCTGAGGCGTCGCTGGCGCCTGAACTCGCGCCGCCGCCGCCGCCCCGGCTAAAGAAGCCGGCCTCCCTGCCGCCGGGCCGACCGTTGCGGGGCGAGCCCCTCGCTGGTGACCTGCCAGGCGAGTCCGCGCCGTCTTCGGCTGCCTCGCCGCTGCTCCCGGCGCGGTGCACGGAATATGCAGGCGGCAATCCTGCATCACCCGCCGCATCGCGGCTGGCGCGCGGCGAGCCTCGCGGTGAAGACGCCGGTGAAGACGCCGTCCACACGGCCACGCCGTGCGGCGGCGGCGGCCCTGCGGCAGCGCCGCCCCGCCGAGGCGGCGACGCCGGTCCGGCCGAAAATGAGTCCTGCGAACCGCGCCGGCTATGGGCGGCCTCGAATACAGAAGCCTGCTGCTGCTGCGGCTGCTGGCGGTGCCGCTGCGACGGGCTGGCAGGGGCGCTGCCCGCGAGGCTACTGGCGCGGCTGCCGGCGGCGCTGCCGCCGGCCTCGTGCCGATTGCTGCGCAAGGCCGGGCGCGGCGCTGCGCCGTTCATGCCGCCCCTGTCAGACTGGCGCAGTACCGCGGCAGCCTCCGGGCTTCGGCTCAGCTCCTGCAGCAGCGCCGCAAATTCCGGCAGCAGCGGCGCCCTGCACGAAAGGGTGCAATTGCTGTAAGACTGCAGCATTACGGGGCAGGCAACTCACACTCCCGGCACCTTGGGAATATCAGTACAGCTTGAGCAACAAAAAGGCTCTGTCGTTTTCGTCTTGCCGCCCAATGTTGAGCGCACCCGGAGCTTTCCAGCAGCGTGTAGTGCTGCTGCAGCTTGTGCGGATTTGCCGCCCTCGGCAGCAGCTGCTGCAGTGTCGCCTGGCCGTCCTGCATGCCGTAGTGCAGAGATGTCGGAGCTCATGATTGTCGCGATTGCATTTGGTGGGCGACGATGTGGATGCAGCATGTGTGAGGATGGCACTGCGGCCCAGCTTGAAAGCCGCAATGCGCAATCGAATGCAAGACAGACGCAGCGCGAGACGCAGCTGCCGAGTGTCCGCATGCCATACGAACGTGCGCAGTGCACCTTGCGGGTGCAAACTGCTGCAATGCGCTGCAGACCTGTGCTATGCTGACAAGAGATGGGCTACATCAGGCACTCACAACCGGCAGCCGGTAGCTCTGAGGTTTCATGACGTGCGCCAGCACAGCGATCGCGCGTTTATCGCTGCCTGCCCCGCTCTGATGCTCCGCAGGGCCGCATATCGCCTCCTGCAGCTGTCTGTAGACCCGTGTGGCAGCCTCCAAATTTTCAGGCTGACCCCGCGAGCTCATGGCGTTGCTGACATCCAGTGCCTTAGATGCAGACGGAAGCTAAAAGCCCGGGCGTTGGCGGACTGAACTGTGTTTGATCACTCGCCGACAGGTGGTCAGACGATTGGATCGCCAGTTTAAACTCTGCAGCGCTGCGCGTGGTGCCAGCAACGTCTGAAGCCCCGAGGCGTTGTTTGCAGTCGAGACGAGGCTCTGCAAGACGGTTTTTGACTGGCGATCAAGAGCGTCGTATCCCAAGATTCCGGGTTACATAACCAGTGCTTCATCAAGCCAACTTTGCCTGTATTTTGCTCCAGCAATGCCCCATTCGATGCTTATCCAGCACCCATGAAGACGGGCATATTGGTTGTTGCGAGTGATGGGGTTGATTGCATCCGTCCTGACCATTCCTGACCAGCTGCAGCTGCGGCGTATAGCGTCAGGCAGCGGCAGGCGGCGCAGAAGGCTTGCGGATCGGCGGATCGTTTGCAGTGTGCGTGCAGCTGTGGCAGCCTGAAAGTGCGCGCTGCTGCTGTGTTTCATCCACACCATCAGCCTCTGGATCAAGGCTGCCCGCCGCAACAGCGTGTTTTGCCTAGCCTTGTCTGACTCAGGCGTGCATCCACCCTGCAGCACGACGACCGGGACCCTGCTTCTGGCGGGGCACCGCGGGTCAGGCCCGGCTGCATGGGAGCGCCGGCGGCGGGCACGGCTACAGCAGATCATCATATGATTCGCAACGGTTCCCCTGCAGGCGGGGGCGGCCACGTACGTTATGATGAAGCCGGTGCGGTGAAAGGCGTGACGTGATGTCTGGACATTTTAGTCGCATCCTCGAATGCGAGGCTCGTGCGCATGCACAGGGGCGCTGGCGGCAGCCCTTGCAGGGGCTGGAGGCGGGGAAGAGGGATCAGTGAGGGTGAATTGTAATGGTATCGGCGTCGGCGGCGGCGGCGATTTATAGCAAAGCAGTAGCAGTAGCAGGAGCAGCAGCAGCAGCAGTATGGATTAGGGATGGGAGCGGGGTAGTGAATGTTTGGAGAGGCGAGGAGGAGAGGGAAAAGAAAAAGAAGTGGGGAGCGGTATACCAATATAGATAACTGCGAAGGGTTGCCCCGGCAGATGAAGCGGATGAAAGGGTTCGGCATTTCAAGCCGGTGGCGGCTGCGGAAGATGGAGCATGTGCCTTGAGAAACGTGGGGACGGCGTACAGGAGAGACACAACAGAGTTCCGCCGAATCTTTACACGATCAAAATGCAATACGATGGTAACTACAGCCGCAAGAGAATAGGTACACAATGCTGAGCACTGCCTAGCTCTCTCAAGCGAAATAACATCTACGGTTAATTCTGGTTGAAATTGCGCTACTCTGCTGTTCGACGTCTGAACTTCACCTCAACAAAAGCAACACCTCTCTGAAACGCACGCCTGGCCGCAGCTATAAGCGGCCGGCTGCCCACGTGGGCCTGTTGTTGCGAGACATGCGTCAGAACCCTACCAGTCCGCCGCGCGGCAGCAGCGACCATCACGCCACAGAGAGACAGCCCATGGCGGACGCCGCCGCCGCATGCCAGAGCGGAGGCAAATCGGTCAAGGAAATCACTTGGCGCCGGAGGCCGCGAAACCGCCGGAGGTGTTAACCTTCTTCTCAATAGGCGAGTGCGCAACGTCCTGCGCACTCTTCTGCTTCTGCTCCTCCTCGGCGAGCGCCATGCACATCATACCCACCCCAGACCCCACTCCGACGCCGGCGCATGCGTCTAGGGAGAAGGGAGGAGTCCGTCAGCAACCACCGCGGACAATTGTGGTATTTCAGGGTGCGGCAGGGCTTGCTGCAACACCCACTGCTGGCCCGAAGTGCAGGCTATGAGCTGGTCCTGGAGCGAAGCCTTGGAGGGGCGGTATGGTGCAGTGCAGGATGCAGCAAAGCAGTACGGCGTCGTCCCCTGCCCGCTCACCTAAGATGTGCTGGCGTGGCGCAGCCTCGAATGTCCGGAGCCGCAAAATGCGGCCGCCCACCGAGGCGGCGGCGGGGCTGGATGCCGTGGTGGCGCCCCAATAGCCCCTCTTGCTCGCGGCGCTTTCTGCCAATTTCATTTCAGTTTGTCAGCGAATGGAAGCTTAAGAAGACAAAAGAAGTGTGCATGAGTGGAATATGCATGTCAGGGGTTGAATGAAGTTCGGAACTTACAAAGACATGGTTGACACGGTCAAATCTCGATGCAAAATTCAATGTCGCTGCTGAAGCTGCCTAGCAAGAACATCCCCATTGGAACAAGCCCTGGCGCTAACCTATTGAGACGAGCCGCAAGCGCATTTGATGAGATTGACCTCACAAGACTGCCTTCTAGAAGGCTCCGCATCCTGAAACTGCAGCTATCGACTACCTACTCAGAAACACCAGCACAGTACAAACACACGTGCGAGACATAGCTGTGTACTATTGCTGCGGCTCTCTCTGGCAGGCGGAAACCCTGCTGCCAGGAAGCCGCCACGCGCAATGGGTTGTGGTGGGTTGTGGTGGCCAATGTGGCCGGCTACCTACATGTGGTAAGTTCATAACTGAAGTTGAGCCCAGCACGCAGCTGACCAGCTGCCGCCTCGAGGTTCTACTGCCCAGCTCGCCCCTGCGGCGAGATCCCATGTCTCGATTCCGCCGCTGTCCAGCGCCACAGCAGCGCCAGCGGTCCAGAATTAGGCCTGGCGCTGTGCACGCGCTGCCTCAGTGCGAGGCGAACATGGCGCGCATGCGCCTGACAGTCTCCGATGGCTCGGCGTCGGGGCCGCCGCCGCTCGGCAGCGACAGCGCGCTGCTGGCCATCGCTGCGCGCACCCGCTGGCCCGCGTTCCGCAGACTCTCCGTCACCGGCGCAAACAGCTGGGCCATCACCTGCAAGATACATTGCATAAATCAGGCTACGGAAAGGCACACACCTAGTAAGTACGAGCTTGTGAGCTAGATAAGAACTGCGCAGGACTGCGTGTAGTCAAGTCACACCGTGCCGCAGTCCAGACGCCGCAAGACTTGACCCACCTGGAGCATGCAATGTGTTGTACGGCACAGAAATCGAGAACGACACTGCTCATTTCTGGCCAGCACAGGAACTCCAACATACCTGGTTGGTGTCCGCTGGCCGCTGGATGCCAAGCGAGCGCTGCAGCGAGACGACAGATGCTGCCGTGCCCCACACCGCCAGGATGGTCCCCCAGAAGAAGGCCCTGCGGCATGGGCAGGAAGCACAGTAAGGAAATTTGCACTTTGGGCAAGCGTGTCAGCACCTCCGCCACTTGTGCGCCCGGTCACCCCTGTCTATCTCTTGTGCACCTCCCCTCTTCAGGCCCATCAAAAGAGTGCTGCCATCTCTAGGGAGGACCGCCTGGGTGACCAAGTAGCTGCTGCACCTGCTGGGGCCTAACATGGGCAACTGTTACAAGTCACGCTGGTGTGCCAGGTCCAACACTTGCTGTTGGGATGCGCCCGAGACGCAGTCGGGAAATTCTGTGCGCTTCTCCACGGCGCACATCCGGGAGCTCCCAGGTGGCAAGCAGCAAGGGGCTGGCCAGGACACGGTTGAACGAGATGCGCGTGCACCTGCCGGGGCTGAAGACGGGCAGGAGCCGCATGCCGCGCACCAGCGGCGTCTCCAGCTCCGCGCGCGCGATGCGCTCCGCCCGCAGCCGCTCGTAAGGCGTCGGCGCCTGATGGAAGCACGACGGCAGCAGGTCAGAGACACTGAACGACATCACACATGGGCATCCGACCCATATTAATGTTAGATTGCATCTCCAACCCATATTCGTGTTGCATTGCCTCCCGCGTGTGAATGTGTCGAAACGTCAATTTTCACAACAGAAGCGCTGCTGAGTGGGCACCTGATAGGGTGTTTGCGCCAGCTGTTTGCCGTCCGCCACGCTGAAGATGGAGGCACCATCCGCCGTCCACCTGACGTGAACAGCGCAAGCCGTTGCGGATGCATGGACGACTCTGTGTTCCAGTGTGCCACCAAGCAACCTGCATCCGGCCCTTGGCTTTTGGTGCACGTGCAAGGGACCAGTGGTTGCATTGCGGTTGCATATGTTCCCCAGAGCTGTTCTCACCTGGCGCGCCCCATGCTGACTTGCCCGGTGCCCAGCGTCAGCTTCGATGCCATGGAAGGCTTCGGCACTGCGCTCGAACGGAATGACACACATGAATATCTCCCGTTGCGGACTGCGAAGGTAAGGCACCGGCAGCAATTTCAAGCAACATGACAACGGCTGCTGCAAGACAGCAGCCGATGGATTGCAGCCCTCACTATGTCGGGGACAGCCACATGAAGAGCCACCTCGTCGTCCACAAATCCCTCCTGATGCAATCTGTGAGTTGCTGCGTGGGTTGTGCAGTCAGGTGGGCTAGCGCCACAGCCACCAACGGCTGGCGCAGGCGCCCCCAAGCACACGGATGCAAATGCATCATTGACATCCTATCTTAAGTCCACGGATAAGAAGCTGTCTCACTTGGGAAGAGGCTCTTCTTGTGGTTGTACACGAACTCGCCCTGCGGCCGGCTGCGCACTGTGGTGGGGATGCCGCTGCTGTGGTGCACCACGGCACTGGGGTTGGCGCCCTCCAGCGCTGCCAGGGCCGACTGGGGCAGCAGGCCACCGTCAACCATCTTGGTGACGCGCTGTGCCAGTGCAACGCGCTGCGCCGAGTGAAAGTGCTCCGCCTCACGTGCGATGCCGAGGGCGGCCATCCTTCGCGAGTTGACCTGGGCTCGACCACTACAGCTGCGATGTACGCGGCAGATATGAAGCAGCTGCTGTAAAGAAGAATCGTCGAGTGTGCAATATGATGCAGCTGGATGAGCGTGTGGAGGAAAGCGCAGTATGATGTCACCGCGCTCGAATCGAGGGGTCATCTGCGGTCGTTCAGGCAGAAGCTGCGGGCCGTCTAAATTTCGGACCGCCCCCGTTCTGGCCCCTGCGCCGCTGCCGCAAAAGCGCATCTCAACACATCGCGTTGTCACAAACTCCTTTCGCTTTCACAATCTCATCGCGCGACTACACACTGCTCCAGCACCCAGCCAGCTTACCGCCACTCACAGCTTACAGGTGAGCATACGCGCCGGTCGCCCTCGCGCTTGTCGCGTTGACTTCCACGCTGCAGCCCTCCGCAGCCACACAGCCTGTACATGACAGCCGCTGTCTGCCATCCCGCAGTATGTCTGGCACCTGAGTAGCTTGTATGCGTCCGCACGCTTGTACACCGAGCGTGGCGACAGCCCCGGAGCACAGTAGGGATGTCGTCTCCCAGGCGTCTCCCAGCCGCGGCTGGGGCCTTGCCCGGCTGCAGCATCTCTGAATGCTCGCTTCGGAGTCAATGCTACACGCTATTTGATGTTGACCACTTGCGGCCCTCTTGCCTGCAGGTCAGCCGCCAGCTGCCACCTCGCATCACCTGCCGCTCGGCTACTTTCGATCGACCACCACACCCAGCACCATGAGCGGACTGTCGCAGAGTGTCTCCGTCTCCCTGGGCGTGCTGTCCCTCGTCGCGCTCGCAGGTGCGTGCCTGCCGCCTTCCGCTCACGTGGTGTGAAGTTTTGACTGGCCAGAAATTGCCCCTGCCTTTTGCCACCTTCTGCCGTGGCCAGCGCCAGCAGCCTGCAGTCGCAGTCGAGGCTTCATCGGGTTGAGCAGCGGGTGGCAGGTTGGCAGTTCCCAGTGAGCATTTGCATGCCGCTGCATCCCCAGCAGCCATGGCCTTGGTGCGTTTGCGCCGAGGGTACCGCTGCAGCATTTCGTTGCTGCAGCCTGCCTGGCATTGCATGCCGCACATGCCAGTGTGGACTACTGTAGCAGCCATGCTAGCGGCTGTGCCAGTGCACACTGTTCGGGGCAGCAACGGGTGCCGCTGCTGAAAGCGCCTCAAAACGCCTCGGCACTCTGCAACTGACCGCTTTGGTTGCTTAAAAGTACAAGTCCCCCTTCTTTTGCACGCAGGCGCCGGCGTCGGAGTGGGGTCTGGAGTGGGTATGATGTGCATGGCACTCGCTGAGGAGGAGCAGAAGCAGAAGGGTGCGCAGGCTGTTGCGCACTCGCCCGTTGAGAAGAAGGTCAACATCTCCGGCGGTTTCGCGGCCTCTGGCGCCAAGTGATTCCCTTGGCCGATTAGCCTCCACACCAGCGTGCGACGGCGGTGTCCGCCATGGTCTGTCACTCGGCGGCGTAGTAGTCGCTGCTGCCGCGCGGCGGACTAGGGAGGGTTCTGACGCATGTCTCGCAACAACAGGCCTACATGGGCAGCCGGCTGCTTATAGCTGCGGCCAGGCGTGTATTACAGAGAGGTGTTGCTTTTGTTGGGGTGGGGTTCAGACGTCGAATAGCACAGCAGCGCAATTTCAACCAGAATAAACTGTAGATGCTCTTCGCTTTAAAGAGCTAGGCAATTCCTGACGTCAGGTGTACCTATTCTCTTGCGGCTGTACTCACCATTGAATTGCATTTTGATCGTGTAAAGATTCGGCGGCATTCTACAGTGTCTCCTGTACACCGTCTGTGCGCCGTCTCCACGTTACCCGTTGCACATGCGCCATCCTCCGCCGCGACCGCTGTCTTAGAAACGCCGAATCAACTGTGCTTCTGCCGGCCACCCTTCGCTGTACCATACCGACCTCGATTTTCGGCTCGGAGCTGATTAATTGGCGGGCAGATATGAGTCGTTTGGGTAATTACTGGGGACGTTTGAGCAGGAAAACATAACGTAAACGCCTGCGGAATCGCCGGCGGAGGCAGATTAGGCACCTTACGGGATTAGGCACCTTACGGGTCCGCAAACATGTGCACACAGGCTGTGCACCTCCAGTGCGACTTCATTTAGCCCTTTGCGGGCGGTTGTCAAGAAGGGCTGAAATTTGCACGAGCAAAACTTTAGACCTTCGAACAGTTGCGGCGCGCGCAGCGACAGCGCGCACAGACAAATGTGCCAGGTCAAAACCCTCCCAGCGACTGAGCAGATGGTGGTGAGCAGAAAACGGAGGCCGGTATGGTAATTTCTCCTGACAAGGGGGGCGCCCCCAGGGGCGCGGAAGATGCCCCTCGGCCCTTATCCAATTCCACTTGTTTGAAGTTAACTTCAAACAGATGTTAACGTTGACATGCAGACCAAATGACATGCGGTCCAGTGTACGTTTGCAAGTTCGGTGAATTGATGACTTCCCACGCTTCCCTCTACTTAAGGGCAACCCCAACGCCTTCGACACG
>JAABUM010000494.1_pt1 | contig 68587 bp, 64 predicted proteins | sample 5559161 | NCBI WGS metagenome assembly JAABUM01 (sample SAMN10711868, study PRJNA513369) | rock metagenome | isolation source: Antarctica rocks | place: Antarctica: Victoria Land, Siegfried Peak nord
CCCGTCATGCTGCCAGCTCCTCGACCGGGGCGCGTATGCAGGCGGCGGCGTGGTCCGGGCCGAGCGGCAGCAGCGGGGGGTCCACCTCCGTGCAGCGCGGGGCGCGGAACACGCAGCGCGGGCTGAACCGGCAGCCGTCCGGCAGCGCGAACGGCGCGGGGACCGACCCCTCGATGGCGAGCAGCCGGTCCCGCGTCTCCTGCACCCGCGGGATGCTGCCGAGCAAGCCCAGCGTGTAGGGGTGCTGCGGGTCGTCGAAGATGGCGGTGCCCGACGCACGCTCCACCACGCGGCCGGCATACATGACCGCAACCTCGTCCGCCATCTCCGCCACCACGCCGAGGTCGTGGGTGATGAGGATGATCGCCATGCCGGACTGCGCCTGCAAGTCGCGCAGCAGGTCGAGGATCTGCGCCTGCACCGTCACGTCCAGCGCCGTCGTCGGCTCGTCGGCGATCAGCAGGTCGGGGCCGCAGGACAGCGCCATGGCGATCATCACGCGCTGCCTCATGCCGCCGCTCATCTGGTGCGGGTAGTCGTCCAGGCGCCGGGCCGCCGCAGGGATGCGCACGCGGTCCAGCGCCGCCGTGGCGCGGGCGCGCAGTTCGGCGGCGCTGGCCCGGCGGTCATGGGCGCGCATCGCCTCGGTGATCTGGTCGCCGACGGTGAACACCGGGTTCAGGCTGGTCATCGGCTCCTGGAAGATCATGGCGATGCGGTTGCCGCGCAACGACCGCAGCGCGGCGGCGTCCAGCGCCAGCAGGTCCTGCCCGTCGAACACCACCTGCCCCGCCGCGATCCGCCCGGGCGGCGGCACCAGGCGCATGACGGACAGCGACAGCATGGACTTGCCGCAGCCGCTCTCGCCGACGATGCCCAGCGTCTTGCCGCGCGGCACCGACAGCGACACGCCGTCCACCGCCGGCACGTCGCCCGCGGCGCCCCCCTTCGCGCCGGGGAACACCGTGCGCAGGCCGTCTATCTGCAGCAGCGGCGCGGTCACGCGCGCCTCGTCAGCTTCGGTAGTCCGGCTGGCCGTGCTCCACCAGGCGCAGGCAGGACTCCCACATCATCTCGTAGTGTTCCAGCCGGCCCACCGCGCGGAACTGCTCGGCGGTGTGCAGCCGCACTGCCTCGGGCGGCGTCACCAGTTCGGCCCCGCCGGCCAGGGCGGCGACCTGGGCCTGGCAGGCGCGCTCCAGGTAGTAGATCGTGTTGAACGCCTCGGGGATCGTGCGCCCGGCGGCGAGCAGGCCGTGGTTCTGCAGGATCATGGCGTTGTGCGGGCCGAGGTCGCGGACCAGCCGCACCCGCTCGTCCAGGTCCAGCGCGATGCCTTCGTAGCCGTGGTAGCCGATGTGGCCGTAGAACTTCAGCGCGTGCTGGCTGAGCGGCAGCAGTCCGTGCTTCTGGGCGGCGACGCCCATGCCGGCGGCGGTGTGGGTGTGGATGACGCACATCAGGTCGTGCCGGGCCATGTGTATGGCGGAGTGTATGGTGAACCCGGCGGCGTTGACGCGGCTGCTGCCCGTGCGGGTCTCGACGGTGTTGCCGTCCATGTCTATCCGCACCAGGTCGGACGCCCGCATCTCGTGGAACATCACGCCGTACTGGTTGATGAGGAAGTGGTTGTCCGGCCCCGGCAGGCGGGCGCTGATGTGGGTGTAGATCAGGTCCGTCATGCGGTGGTGCGCGACTAGGCGGTAGAGGGCTGCCAAGTCGCAGCGGATTTTCCACTCCTCGGCGGAGACGCCGGCGCGCTGGGCGGGGGTGGTGGCGACGTTCATGGCGGGGCCTCCTTGGGTGGGGAGATCATCGGCGCGTGAGGGGGGTGGGTCAAGCAAGGTAATACCAGGGGCATACCGAACTTAGTGTCGGCCGGCCCTCAACCGAGCCGAGTATCCGCTAAAGACTTATATCAGGGATTGAAAAGAACACCTTTCTCTCCGCCTCATCATGAAGGTCGTGATGCGCAATGTGATATGCTTGAGCTTTGACAGTATCCGAAAACAGCTTAAACGGAAACTCATCAAAGCATATCTCCGCGATCACTGCCGCTATATCTTTCTTATAACAATTTGCTAGCAGCCTCATATTCGTTGAGGGGAAGTTGTTCTTAAATTCCTTGTTGAAGTGAGGTTGAAAGTATCTTATTAGTGACGCTTCGTATAGGGTCGTACGCTCAGCATCGTTTGTGTCGAACAACTTGTCCAAACCTTTATTGATTCGATCTTCTCCGCTTTCTTTATCCTCTGCCCAGGGATTGAACAAAGTAATCATCCGATTATCTGGCACAATCTCCAACATCAAAAGTGTCAGTTCGTAAGCTGGCGGTATACCCTGCACTGCTATCTTCTGTAGTGTCTCATGCTTTTTCAACCTATGAAGTGCGTTGCGTGAACCATCCTCACCGAAAGCCTGGCCAACATATAACACCTTAAAGTTAATTGCATCTTTTTCATTGTTTAGTCGCGTCATGATTGTGTGAGTACTGGGAAATGATTTCCTTCCCTGCCCGTCAATCACATACCGACCAGTTTCTGACCCGCCCGCCAGTAAGGTTCCTTCCGGCATAGGCCACCGAAGCTTGTGACTCTTGTTCAGTATAACAAACGAGGTGACTAGTTCAGTTCCATGTTGCTCTGCTCCGACAAATTTAATCCTCGGAACAAGTCCGATCAGGTAAATGTGGCAGGTCCGAATTTGCTGCGTCAGACTACTTAGTATCTCGTCGTCATAGATTGCGAAGGCAGGCATATGCACGAAGCTTGAAGCATACAGATTGAGAGCGTGCTCAACACTAAACTTTTTACTCTCGAATATATTAGACATGTGTATTCCTGGTAAATAACAAGTCACTTGCAACAGATACATGAATACTTTGCTTGCACAGGTTTGGCAAATCTAAATGAGGCGAGCGGATAGCCTGTTATCGCTAATCACCATACAAGCAGAGGCCCAAACACCTAATAGCCCCGTGTCAACTCATATGAGTTACTAGGCTTCTCCCCCCGCTCAAACGCCGCAATCGCATCCGCCACATACCCCGCTCGCGCCCGCCGCGACGCCAGCGAAGCAACATGCGGCGTCACGATCACCCGCGGATGCCCCCAAACCGCCGCGTCCCCCGGCAAAGGCTCCGCCTCGAACACATCCAGCACCGCCCCGGACAACCGCCCGGCATCCAGCGCCGCCAGCAAGTCCGGCAGCACCACATGCCCGCCCCGCCCGGCGTTCACCACCCCGGCCCCGGGCGGCAGCAGCGCGATGGTCTCCGCCCGTATGGCCCCCCGGGTGTCCGGCGTGCCGGGCAGCAGGCAGACCAGGATGTCCGCCCCGGCCAGGAAGGCGTCGCGCTCCGCCTGTCCGGCGTAGCAGTCCACGCCGGGCAGGCGCTTGGCCGTGCGCGACCACCCCGACACCCGGAACCCCAGCCCGAGCAGCATCGCCGCCGCCGCAGCGCCCAGGTTGCCCAGCCCCATGATCCCCACCCGCGTCTCCGGGGCGGTGCGCCCGGCCGGCATCTCGGTCCAGCGGCGGGTGGCCTGGCCCGCAATGGCCGTGGGCAGGTCCCGCAGCAGCGCCAGCGCGGCCAGGCACACCCACTCCGCCATGCGCTGCGCCGTCTCCGCCCCGCCCATGCGCACGATGCCGACATGCCTGGGCCAGTCAGGGTCGGACGTGATGTGGTCCACCCCCGCCCCGCTGCTGAGGATCAGCCGCAGCCCCGGCAGCCGCGCCAGCCAGCCCGGCGCCGTCGCCCACACGAAGGCATAGGCCACGTCAGCCAAGTCCACCGCCGGGTCCTGCCACCATCGCACGTCCAGGTGCGGCGCCACGGCGCGGAACTCGGCCTGCCACTCCGACACCGCCGCCTCCCCGCCCGAGTTGACCAGCAGGATCATGCCTATTCCGGTGTTGTGCGCCGCATTGTGGCGTCGGCCGGGCCGAGCTGTCGAGGCGTTGAGGCCCGGCCGCGGCGGCGCGTGACACGTTCCGCGTCCTTCGGCCAGACAATCAAGGCATTTGCCCACGCACTGCACATGCGCTTGACAGCATATGCAGCAAAACGCATTCTTTCGCTGTGGCCTGGCCTGTTCGCTTCCATCCCGAGTTGGTTGCCGAGTTCGATGCACTGCCTGTCGTGGTTCAGACCGAACTGCTGGCACAGGCCAACCTGCTCGAGCAGTTTGGCCCGATACTCGGTCGGCCAGCGGTGGACACACTCAAGGGCAGCAGAATTGCCAACCTTAAAGAGCTGCGGTTCGCAGCGTCCGGCGGCGTATGGCGCGTGGCTTTCGCGTTCGATGGCAAGCGGGTTGCGGTATTGCTGGCGGCTGGAGACAAGGGCGGCAAGGATCAAGCCCGCTTTTATAGAACCCTGCTCAAGTTGGCAGAAGAAAGGTGGAGCACATGGATTCCATGAAGAAGGGCGTCTCGTTGCAGGACATGATCGCCGCCATGTCCCTTGAGGACCAAGAGGCCATACGCATCCGCTCGCAGGAGCTGATTGAGCAGGAATTGACCCTGCGCGACCTGCGGAAGGCGATGGGACAGACCCAGGAAACGCTCGCCACCAAGCTAGGGGTGAAGCAGGAGAACGTGTCGCGGGTCGAGGCCCGCGCCGACATGCTGCTGTCCACGCTAGGCGGCTACATCGAGGCGATGGGCGGCAAGCTCAAGCTGACCGTGGAGTTCGAAGGGCGGGCGCCCCTCGTGCTGGCGGGGTTCTCAGCGGATGGCAAGGCGGCGGCACCGGGCCGGCGGCGGCGCAAGGTGGCGGCAGGGTAGCGGCGGGCGGTTCCAACCAGCGGCCGGACGCTTGAGCGGGCAATTACGCTAACCGACGCGCAGGACCGGCTGGCCGGCCTGGCACGCCGCATACTCAAGGGAGGCCGTGACATCGCCCGCCTCAAGGAGCAAGAAATCCGCAAGGACCTCCTACCGGCTGGCGCCTGCGGCCAGGAGGTCGAGCATGTCCTTGATGCGGATGCGCAGGCCGCGCAGGCACGGCCGGCCGCCGCATTGGCTCGGATCAACGGTGATGCGGTGCGTCTCACTCATTGCGAGCCTCCTGGGTACGAATCTACCTCGGCTCCAGCCGGACGAGGCTGCCGGCTGATACCGTAGCGACGGTCAGTGTATGTCCCCGGACGCCTTCACCGCAGCGCGAAGCCTGGCCGGCGAGAAGTCCGGGCCGGCGCACACGTCCAGGATCACCTTCTCCCGCCGAGACACGAGGGCGATGGCGTCCGGCAGCTTGCATACGGCATCGGCCGGGATCACGACCGCGCCATGGAAGTCCGCATGGATCACGTCGTCATGCGCGGCATCCATGCCGAACACCCGGACAGGCTGGCCGAAGCCGGTCATGTGGACATGGGCATGGCTCGGCCCGATGCGCCCGCCGACGATCTGGAACCCCGGCGCCAGCATGTCGCAGTCGCGGAACGAGCCGTTGGTGACGCACCCCTGCGCGCCCAGCGCCTTGTGGACCGTGCTGTGGACCTCGCCCCACCAGGCGCCATAGCCCGGCGGCTCGTCCAGGTCCTGCAGCACCACGACGGTCGGCAGCCCGGCATCCCCCACGTAGTCGTACCAATCAAGCCGGTTGGCCACCGGCCCGCTCGGCGCTTCCCTGGCGCGTATGGTGCCGACGCGGGCCAGGCCCACGATGGGCCGCAGCGCCCGGTCGGCGGCAACCATCGGCTCGGTCGTGAAGCCGACCGCCCGGCGCTCCGGCACGATCAGCTCCAGGCCGTTGCAGATGGTGGGGGTGTCCCACTGGCGCAGCGCCTCAAGGTCGGCGGCGGTGAAGGGGTGGTCGGGCAATGTGCGGTCCTCCAACTTGTGTCGGCGGCCCGTTGCTCCCGCCCCTCCGTCATTGCGAGCCGCCCTTGCGGCGCGGCAATCCAGGGGCCGAAGGGACTGCGCTTGCGACCCTGGATTGCCACGTCGCCGCGCTCCTCGCAATGACAAGTGCGGACTTGGCGAGTGCAGATGGGGCGAGTGTAGACGGGACGGGTGCGGACCGGGCGGGTGCGAACAGGGCGGGTGCGAACAGAGCGCAAGACGGCCGGGGCAGACGACAGTTGGCGTCAGGCGAAGCGGCGCGGCGAATAGGGCGCGGGGTTGATGACCGGCGCCCGGTCCGCGATCAGGTCCGCCACCAGCCGCCCCGTGACCGGCCCGGCAGCCAGCCCGACATGCCCATGCCCGAACGCATGGACCACATCGGCGCAGCCGCTGGCCGGGCCGATCACCGGCAAGGCGTCCGGGGTGCTGGGGCGGTGGCCCATCCAGACCTTCACGCGGTCCGCCGGCAGGTCGCGCGGCAGGTTCGGGAAGGTGCGCAGGGCGTAGTCGCGCAGGATGTCCGCCCGCCGCCAATCCGGGGCGGCGTCCAGTCCGGCCAGCTCCACCTGCCCGGCGATCCGCAGGCCGCCGCGCGTCATCGTGACGGCCATCTTGCCGTCGCTGGGCATGATGGGGTGACGCAAGCCAATGCCGGGCCGGGCAATCACGGCATGGTAGCCGCGCTCGCTCTCCAGCGGCACGCGGTCCCCCGCGGCACGGGCCAGGGCGCGGGAGCGTGCGCCGGCACAGATCACGGCAGCGTCGCAGGCGACCTCGCCATCCCCCGCCAACACGGCATCCAGGCGCCCGGCCGTGACGCGGAACCCGGTTGCCCCCGCGCGCAGCAGCGTCGCCCCCTGCCCCAAGGCGTGCTGAACCAGCGCGGCCACATAGGCGCCGGGATCGGTGCAGTTGCCGCCGGCCTGCACCAGCACGCCAAAGGTGTAGCGCCGGTCAAGCTCCGGCTCCTGCTGGCGCAGCTCGTCCGCGTCCAGTTCCAGCCACTCCACGCCGTTGTCGCGGCGCAGGCGCCAGGCCAGCGCCTCACGCTCAAAGGCGGCGCGCGCCGGAAAGACATACAGCAAGCCCCGGCGCTCGATCAGGTCCGGCACTCCGGCCTCCTCCGCCAGCACACGATGCCGTTCTGGCGCGTCCGCGACCAACGGACGCAGGGCGCGGGCGATGGCCTCGACCCGCGCCACCGTGGACCCGGCCCGCACGAAGCGGGCCAGCCACGGCGCCAGCCTCGGCAGGTATGGCCAACGAATGGACAACGGTCCCAGCGGGTCCGCCAGGAACCCCGGCACCTTGCGCCACAGCCCCGGCATGGACGGCGGCACGACCGAGGACGGACTGAGCCAGGCGCCGTTGCCATAGCTCGCCGCCTGCTCCCCGCCGGGGTCGCCAGGCTCGATCAGCGTGACCCGGTGCCCGTCCCGCAGCAACTCGATGGCGCAGGCGGCGCCGACGATCCCGGCGCCGATGACAGCGACATGCCGGGACACCGCCGGCCTACCGGCGGACGATGGCCTTCTCCTGGCCCCACTTCTCCGGGCAGCGTATGCGGAACGGGCCGTCCACCAGGTAGGTGAACACCTTGCGCTTCGGGTCCTCCGGCGAGTGGCGCCAAGCCTGGATGGTGCCGCCGTAATAGGCTTCCTCGGCCCGTGCGGCGTGCAGGTAAAGCCGTCCGCCCAGAGCCTCTTCGGCTACCTCGTCCGTCACCGGCCAGGTGCCGGTCTCGTATCGCGTCGGCTCAGGGCCGACGCGCTTGTTGCGCTGTCCTTGCTTGCACAGCAGATGCAGGTCCACGACCAACCGCCAAAACTCCCCACATGCACGGCAGGCCGCAGGGGGACCGTCCCCCGGCAGCCTGGGGGCGTCATGCCCCGGCGACGGCCCGCCGGGCCATCACGCCGATCAAGTGGGCACGATACTCCGGGCTGGCGTGAATGTCGCCATTCAACCCGTCTGCCGAAGTCGTGATGCCGCTGATGGCCTCCGGCGAGAAGTCGGCGGCCAGCGCCTGCTCCATCGCCGCGTGCCGGAACACGCCGTTCTGCCCGGCGCCGGTGATGGCGACCCGCACGCCGAAGCTGCCCTTGGCCACAAAGACGCCGACCATGGCGTATCGCGACGCCGGGTTGCGGAACTTCTCGTAGTTGGACCGCTCGGGCACTGGGAACTCGATGGCGGTGATGAGTTCGCCCGCTTCCAGCGCCGTCGTGAACATGCCCTGGAAGTAGTCCGCCGCCGCGATGCTGCGCCGGTCGGTATGTATAGTCGCTCCCAGCGCCAGCACGGCAGCAGGGTAGCACGCGGAGGGATCGTTGTTCGCCAGCGACCCGCCCATCGTGCCGCGGTGCCGCACCTGGGTGTCGCCGATCAGTGACGCCATCTTGTGCAGGCCGGGGATCATCCGCTCGATCTCCGGCGAAGCCTCGATGGCATGGTGCGTCGTCATGGCGCCGATGGTGACCTTCCCAGGCTCGACCGCGATGCCGGTCAGGCCGAGCGCGGACAGGTCCACCACAACGTTCGGCTTGTTCAGGCGCTGCTTCAGCACGGGGATGAAAGTCTGGCCGCCGGCCAGCGGCTTTGCGTCCACATCGGTCCCCAGCGCCTTCACGGCGTCGGGGATGGTGGCCGGCTTGTGATAGCTGAAATCGTACATCGCTTGGTTCCTACTCGGCCGCCATGCGCGGCTGGTTGGCTTGTATGATGGACCACACCTTCTGCGCCGACGCCGGCATGTCCAGGTGGCGCACGCCATAGTCCCGCAGCGCGTCCACGACGGCGTTGATGACCGAAGGCGGGCTGCCGATGGCCCCGGTCTCGCCGCAGCCCTTGGACCCCAGGGGATTGTGGGTGCAAAGGGTGTTCTCGGTCGAGGTCTTCATCTGCGGGAAGTCGTGGGCGCGCGGCATCTGGTAGTCCATGAACGAACCCGTCACCAACTGCGCCCCGCTGTCATAGACGGCGTTCTCCATCAGCGCCTGGCCGATGCCCTGGGCGACGCCGCCCTGCACCTGGCCCTCGACGATCATCGGGTTGATGACCCGGCCCACGTCGTCCACCGCCGAGAAGTTCACCACCGACACGATGCCGGTCTCGGGATCAATCTCGACCTCGGTGATGTGGCAGCCGCCGGGGAAGGTGAAGTTCTTCGGGTCGTAGAACGCCGTCTCGTCCAGGCCCGGCTCCAGCTCCTCGATCGGATAGTTGTGCGGGACGTAGGCGGCCAGGCTGATGTCGGTCAGCGACTTGCTCTTGTCGGTGCCGGCGACGGTGAAGCGGTTGTCCTTGAACTCGATGTCCTCGACCGACGCCTCCATCAGGTGCGCGGCGATCTTCTTGCCCTTGGCGATGATCTTATCCATCGCCTTGACCATCGCCGAGCCGCCGACCGGCAGGCTGCGGCTGCCGTAGGTGCCCATCCCGAACGGTATCTTGGCGGTGTCGCCGTGCACGATGTCAATCTGGTCCATCGGCACGCCGAGCTGGTCGGACACCAACTGCGCGAAGGTCGTCTCGTGGCCCTGGCCGTGGCTGTGCGTGCCGGTAAACACCGTGACGCTGCCGGTGGGATGCACGCGGACGTTGGCGACCTCGTACAGCCCGGCGCGGGCGCCCAACTGGCCCACCAGCTTGCTCGGCGCTATGCCGCATGCCTCGACGTAGGTGCTCATGCCGATGCCGCGCAGCTTGCCGCGCGCCGCCGCGGCCCGGCGGCGCGCAGGGAAGCCGTCCCAGTCCGCCGACAGCATGGCCGCCTGCAACGTCGCCTGGTAGTCGCCGCTGTCATAGTTCAGCGCCACCGGCGTCTGGTAGGGGAAGGCGTCGCGCGGGATGAAGTTCAGCTTGCGTATCGCCACCCGGTCCAGCCCGGTATCATGGGCGATCACGTCCACCAGCCGCTCCAGCAGGTAGGTGCTCTCCGGACGGCCGGCGCCGCGGTAGGCGTCCACCGGTACGGTATGGGTGAACACGGCCTTGACCTCGGCATAGATGGCCGGGGTGGTATAGACGCCGGCCAGCAGCGTCGCGGAAAGATAGGTCGGCACCGCCGGGGCGAAGGTGCTGAGGTAGGCGCCCATGTTGGCGAGCGTGCTGACGCGCAGCGCCAGGAAGCGGCCGTCCTTGTCCACCGCCATGGACGCCGTGCTGGCGCAGTCGCGGCCGTGCGCGTCGCTGATAAAGGCTTCGCTGCGATCGGCGTTCCACTTGACGGGCTTGCGCAGCTTGCCGGCGGCCCAGGTAACGACGGCCTCCTCGGCATAGTGGTAGATCTTGCTGCCGAAGCCGCCGCCTACGTCGGGCGCCACCACGCGCAGCTTGTTCTCCGGGATGTGCAGCACGAAGGCGCCCATCAGCAGCCGGATCAAATGCGGGTTCTGGCTGGTGGTGTAGAGCGTGAAGTCGCCGGACGAGCGGTCGAAGTCGCCGATGGCGGCGCGCGGCTCCAGCGCGTTCGGCACCAGGCGGTTGTTGGTCAGGTCCAGCGTGACGACGTGCGCCGCATGGGCGAAGGCGGCGTCCACGATGGCCTTGTCGCCGATGTGCCAGTCGAAGCAGAGGTTGCCGGGCACGTCGTCATGGACCAGCGGGGCGCCGGGCGCCACGGCGTCCTTGACGCCGGAGATGGCGGGCAGGTCCTCGTAGTCCACAGTCACCAGTTCGGCGGCGTTCTTGGCCTGCTGCCGAGTCGCGGCGATGACGGCCACGACGGGATCGCCGACGTGGCGGACCTTGCCGGTGGCCAGCACGGGATGCGGCGGCTCCGCCATCGCGGTGCCGTCCTTGTTGTGGATCTGCCAGCCGCACGGGACGCCGCCCACGCCGTCCACGGCCATGTCGGCACCGGTATAGACCGCCAGCACGCCCGGCGCGGCCTGCGCCGCGGCGGTGTCAATGCCCAGGATGCGGGCATGGGGCTGGTCCGCACGGACGAACACGGCATAGACTTGGCCGGGCCGGTTCAGGTCGTCCGTGTAGTTGCCGGCGCCGCTCAGGAAACGGTGGTCCTCCTTGCGGCGCACGCTGGCGCCGATGCCCTCGAAACCCATGATGTGTCCTCCAGGTGTGCCGGCTTGCTGCCGGTCGTATTCAGGCGTTGAACGCTATCCGGCGGCTACTACTCAGCGGCGGCGGCGAGCTGCTTGCCGTGCATGATCGGCCATGCCGCGGCGATGGCCTTGACGATGTTGTGGTAGCCGGTGCAGCGGCAAAGGTTGCCCTCAAGGCCGTGGCGTATCTGGTCCTCGCTCAGCCCCTCCGGGTGCATCTGCACCAGGTCCACCGCCGACATTACCATCCCAGGCGTGCAGAAGCCGCATTGCAGCGCATGGTGCTCGCGGAACATCGCCTGCATCGGGTGCAGCGTGCCGTCGTTGGCGGCAAGGCCCTCGATGGTAAGGACGCTGGTGCCGTTGGCCTGCATGGCCAGCACGGTGCAAGCCTTGGCCGACCTGCCGTCTATGTGGACGACGCAGGCGCCGCACTGGCTGGTGTCGCAGCCGACATGGGTGCCGGTCAGGCCCATGCCCTCCCGCAGCAGCTCCACCAGCAGGGTGCGTCCCTCGACCTCGGCGGTGTGGCTGCGTCCGTTCACTGTCAGCGATACCTGGGGCATCGTTCGTTCCTCCTGAGACCTGATCTTGCAACCCGGCGTTGTCCGGGTGCGGCGCCGCCATTCCGCCGCGGTTGCACCTGACTTAGTGTGCGGGTCACGGAGCGTAAGGGTCAAGGGACCGTTGCGTTGCACGTTCTACGTAAACCGGGCGCGAACGTCCCACGATGCTCTAACTACCTGCGGGCGTTGGCAAGGTTGCCGAAGTGGTTCTGGTCAGGAACTCGCTTGCGACGGGGTCCTGCCGACCATTTTACGCTCCAACCGCTCTGCGCCTGATCCAGCCGTCATCGTGAGCCGATCTTGCGACGCGACAACCCGAAGGCAACCAGCACTGCGTCTCCGGTTCGCGGATCGTCGCGTTGCCGAAGCAGACGACCGTTGGGATCAGGCCGCGGCCGGCAGTATCCGCAACTCCGGCAAGGCGTCCAAGTGGCAAGCGGCCTGTTGCCCCGCGCCGACGCCGCGCAGCAACGGCTCCTCCGTCCGGCAACGGTCGAACACGTAGGGGCAGCGGGTATGGAAGCGGCAGCCCGATGGCGGGTTGATCGGGCTGGGCACGTCCCCGGTCAGGATGATGCGGTCGCGCCTGGCCGTGGGATCGGGCACCGGCACGGCGGACAGCAGGGCGCGCGTGTAGGGATGGCGCGGGTTGGCGAACAGCGTGCGCCGGTCGGCGACCTCGACGATCTTGCCCAGGTACATCACGGCGACCCGGTGCGTCAGGTGCTCGACGATGGCCAGGTCGTGGCTGATGAACAGCAGCGCCAGGCCCAGCTCGTCCTGCAGGTCGGACAGCAGGTTCACGATCTGCGCCTTCACCGACACGTCCAGCGCCGACACGGCCTCGTCGCAGATGATGAGGTCGGCCCCCGGCGCCAGGGCGCGGGCGATGCCGATGCGCTGCCGCTGGCCGCCGCTGAACTCGTGCGGGAAGCGGTGCATGGCGTCCCGCGGCAGGCGCACGGTGTCCATCAGCTTGGCCACGCGGTCCTCCGTCTCCGACCGGGACCCAGCCAGGCCGAAGTTCCGCAGCGGCTCGGCGATAACGTCGCGCACCCGCATCCGGGGGTTCAGGCTGCTGAACGGGTCCTGGAACACCACCTGGATGCGCCGGCGCAGCGGGCGGAGCTGGCTCGCGGGCAGGTTGTCTATGCGCTGCCCGTCCAGCCGGACCTCCCCGGCGGTGGGATCGGTCAGCCGCAGGATGGCCTTGCCGACGGTGCTCTTGCCGCAGCCGCTCTCGCCGACCAGGGACAGCGTTTCACCCTTGGCTATGTCGAAGCTGACGCCATCCACGGCATAGACCTGGCCGGTCACGCCGCCCAGCACGCCGCCGCGCAAGGCGAAGTGCTTCTTTAGCCCCTTCACCTCCAGCAGCGCCGGGATCATGCCGCCGCCGGCATGGCATACTCGGCGTAGTGGCACGCGACACCGTGGCCCGGCCGCTTCTGCTCGACCGCAGGCGCCACGGTGCGGCACAGCTCGGTGGCGCTCTGGCAGCGGCTGGCGAAGGCGCAGCCGGCGATCGGCTTGCGGAGCGACGGCACCAGGCCGGGTATCTCCGCCAGCTTGGTGCGCCCGGCGGCGGTGAGCGAGCTGCCAAGCCGCGGCACCGCGCCCAGCAGGCCGCGGGTGTAGGGATGCTGCGGGTTGGCGAACAGCTCCGCCGCCGTCGCCTCCTCCACCTTGCGCCCGGCATACATGACGACCACGCGCTGCGCCATCTCCGCCACCACGCCGAGATCGTGGGTGATGAGCATGATGGCCGATCCCAGCCGGGTCTTGAGGTCGCGCATCAGGTCCAGGATCTGCGCCTGAATCGTCACGTCCAGCGCCGTCGTCGGCTCGTCGGCGATCAGCAGCTTCGGGTTGCAGGCCAGCGCCATCGCGATCATCACCCGCTGGCGCATCCCGCCGGAGAGCTGGTGCGGATACTCCCGCACCCGGCGGCCCGGCGCCGGGATGCCCACCAAGGTCAGCATCTCGACCGCCCGCGCCTCCGCCTGCGCGGCGTTCAGGCCCTGGTGCAGCCGCAGCGTCTCGCCGATCTGGCGGCCGATGGTCAGCACCGGGTTCAGGCTGGTCATCGGCTCCTGGAAGATCATGCTGATGTCGTTGCCGCGCAGCTTCCGCATCTCCGCCTCGCTCAGCTTGAGCAGGTCGCGGCCCTGGAAGCGTATCTGCCCGGCGATCCGGCCGGGAGGCTCTTGGATCAGCCGCAGGATGCTCATGCTGGTCACGGACTTGCCGCAGCCGCTCTCGCCGACGATGGCCAGCGTCTCCCCGGCGTGGATATGGAACGACAGCCCCTCCACCGCACGCACCACGCCGTCCTGCGTGGCGAAGTGCGTCTGCAGCCGCTCGACTTGCAGCAGCGGCTCGCCTGCGGCCTGGGGCGGCGCCACGCTCAGACCTTCTTCGCCATGCGCGGGTCCAGCGCGTCGCGCAGCCCGTCGCCAAGCAGGTTCACCGACAGCACCGTCAGCGACAGGAACACCGCGGGGAACAGCACGATGAACGGCTTGACCTGCCAGATGTCCCGCCCCTCCGCCATGATGTTGCCCCAGCTCGGGATGATCGGCGGCACCCCGGCACCGATGAAGGACAGGATCGCCTCGGTTATCATCGCCGAGGCGCAGATGTAGGTCGCCTGCACCGTGATCGGCGCCAGGGTGTTGGGCAGGATGTGCCGCCAGATGATGAGCGGCACGCGGGTGCCGGAGGCCACGGCGGCCTCGACATAGGGCTGCTCGCGCAGGGACAGCACGACGCCGCGCACTAGGCGGGACACGCGGGGGATTTCGGCGATGGTGATGGCGGTGATGACGTTGCCGACGCTGCCGCGGGTCAGCGCCATCAGCGCAATGGCCAGCAGGATCGGCGGTATGCTCATCAGCCCGTCCATCACCCGCATGATGACGCTATCCGCCCAGCGCACGAATCCGGACACCAGCCCGATGAGGGTGCCGATGCCCGTCGCCAGCCCCGCGACCGAGAAGCCGACGATCAGCGACACCCGCGCGCCGTACAGCACGCGCGACCAGAGGTCCCGCCCCAGCTTGTCGGTGCCGAACCAGTATAGCGCCGACGGCGGGCGCGTGCGCTTCGGCGGGGCGATGGCGGTGGGGTCCACCGTCCACAGCAGCGGCGCCGCGACCGCGATCAGGAAGATCAGCGCCAGCAGCACCCCGCCCGCGAAGATGGTGGGATGGCGGCGGATGAAGGTCAGCAGCCGCCCGCGCGGGCGCGGCGGCGGAAGCACGTCCGGCAGCGCCGCCGCCGGGGCGACGTGGGGCACGGCCGCGGTGGCGAGCACCGGCTCGGGCGGCGCTCCGGGCAGGACGGTGGTGCTCAATAGCGTATCCTCGGGTCGAACAGGGTGTAGAGCAGGTCCACCCCCAGGTTCACCAGCACGTAGGCGAAGCTGAACAGCAGCACGACGCCCTGGATGACCGGGTAGTTGCGCTGCAGGATCGCGTCCTTCACCAGGCGGCCGAGGCCGGGGATGGCGAACACCTCCTCCGTCACCACGGCGCCGCCGATCAGCAGCGCGACGCCCAGGCCGATCACCGTGACGATGGGCACCGCGGCGTTCTTGAGCGCGTGCAGGAACAGCACCGTGCGGCTGCCGACGCCCTTCGCCTTGGCGGTGCGGACGTAGTCCTGGCTCAGCACCTCCAGCATGGTGGCGCGGGTGATGCGGGCGATCAGCGCGACATAGACGCCGCTGAGCGCCAGGACCGGCAGCGCCAGGTTGTTCAGCCACGGCCCGACCCCGCGGGACAGCGGCGTGTAGCCCTGCACCGGGAACCACCCCAGCTCCGACGCGAACACGTAGGCCAGCAGGTAGCCCAGCACGAACACCGGGACCGAGAAGCCCAGCACCGCCAGCATCATCAGCCCCCGGTCAATCCAGGTGCCGTGGTTCCACGCCGCCAGCACGCCGACCGGCACCGCGATCATCACCGACAGCCCGAGCGTCAGCACCAGCAGCGAGACCGTCGGCTCCAGCCGCTGGCCGATCAACTGCGCGACCGGCTGGTTGCTGAAGATCGAGACGCCGAGGTCGCCGTTGAGAACGTGCCACGCCCAGTCGCCGAAGCGTATCAGGAACGGCCGGTCCAGCCCCAGCCCGGCGCGTATGCGCTCCACGTCGGCGGGCGTCGCCTGGTCGCCGGCGATGATCGAGGCCGGGTCGCCCGGCGCTATATACAGCAGGCTGAACACGAACAGCGCCACCACCGCCATGACGGGGATGGTCGCCAGCACGCGGCGCAGGAGGTAGCCGAGCATCTCCCGGCGCTCAGGTCTTCTGCACGCCCCAGAACACCGGGAACGGCGCCTTCACGACGCCGCTGATGTTCTTGCGCCATGCCTGGTACATCAGGAAGAAGCCGGTCGGGATGTAGGTCACGTTCTCCATGGACGCCGTGTTGACCGCGGCCATCGCCGCCTTCTCCGCCGCCTGGTCCGGCGCGTCGTACCAGGTGGCGATGGCGGACTGCACCGCCTCCGACTTGGGCCAGCCGAACCACGCCTTGTCGCCGCCGGCGTCCAGCGCGGTGTAGGGCGCCGGGTTGGTGCAGTCGGCGCCGGCGTGCCAGGTGTGGAAGATGTTCCAGCCGCCGGCGCCGGGCGGGTCCTTCTTGGCGCGGCGGGCGCCCACGGTGCCCCAGTCCAGCGCCTGGTAGTCCACCTTCATGCCGATCTTGCCCAGCAGGTCCGCCGTCACGTCGCCCTGCGCCTTGGTGATCTGCACGTCGGTGGCGACGCACAGCACCACCGGCTCGCCCTTGTAGCCGGCCTCGGCCAGCAGCTTCTTCGCCTCCTCATAGCGGCGCGGGCCGGACAGCAGCTCGCCCCCGGCGTCGCTCCAGGTCGGGGTGCCCGGCGTGAAGAAGCTCGGCAGCGCCTTCCACAGCGCGTCGTCGTCGCCGACCACGGCGCGCATGTAGTCCTCCTGGTTCAGCGCCATCATCACCGCCCGGCGCACGCGCGGATCGTTGAACGGCGGGTGCAGGTGGTTGATGCGGAACGAGCCGATGTTGCCCAGCGGGTCCGCGATGTCAACGTTGACGTTGCGGTTGCGCTTGAGCAGCGGCACCAGGTCGGGGATCGGGTTCTCCCACCAGTCCACCTCGCCGTTCTGCAGCGCGGCGGCCTTGGTCGCGTCGTCGGGCAGGATCAGCCACTCGATCCGGTCGAACATCATGCGCTTGCCGCCGGACAGCCACTCCCCGGCCTCGGCGCGCGGGTTGTAGCCGGCGAAGCGCTCGAACACCGCCTTCGCGCCGGGCACCCACTCGTCCTTCTTAAACATCATCGGGCCGGAGCCGACGTATTCGGTGATGAGCTGGAACGGGTCGGTCTTGGCGATGCGCTCCGGCATGATCTCGGCGACCGGCGCGTTGTTCTTGCCCAGCGCGAACAGCATCTTCGGGAACGGCTTGGTCAGCCGCAGGCGCACCGTGCGGTCGTCCACGGTCTCCATCGCGGCCAGGCTGGCCTTGATGCGCTGGCCCATGGTGTCGCGCACCATCCAGCGGTTGAGGCTGGCGGCCACGTCGCGGGACAGCACCGGCTCCCCGTCATGGAAGCGCAGGCCGTCGCGCAGCTTGAAGGTCCAGGTCAGCTTGTCGTCGCTGAGGTCGTAGCCCTCGACCATCTGCGGCTTCGGCACCAGGTTGGCGTCCACGCCGAACAGGGTGTCCCAGACCAGCAGGCTGGCGTTGCGGACGACATACTGCGTGCCGGCGACGGCATCGAGCGTGCTGAGGTTGGCCTGCGGCAGGAAGCGCAGCACGCGGGCATTCTGCGCCCCGGCCAGGCTCGGCATGGCCAGCCCGCCGGTTGCGGCGGCAGCGGTGGCGAGGAAATCACGACGCTTCATGCACATGGCTCCTGATGCCGGCGTTGGTCACGCATTTGCGTGGAAGCCTAGCAAGGCCTGGGCCAGGTGTCGCCTATTCTGGACGCAAGCCCCAAAAAATCGCGAATCCGTTGACCCGGCCGGTCAGGTTGCGCCGCAGCGCCGTCATGCTCTGGTAGCCGCCGACCGGCACCCAGGCCACCTCGTCCAACACGGTGCGCTGGATATCGTCGCAGATGCCCTTGCGGGCGGCAGAGTCGGGCGCGTCGAACCAGGCGTTGCGCAGCTCCTCCAGCCGGGGGATCGTGGGCCAGCCGGGCCAGGCTTGCAGGCCGTTGCCGCGGGCCAGCGGATGCAGCGCCGGGTCCAGGAAGTCGTAGCTGGTGAAGCTGGTCAGCAGCGCGGACCAGCCGCCGCCGGACAGCGGCTCGCGGTTGGCGCGGCGCTGGATGACGGTGCCCCAGTCCGACAGCACCAGGTCCATGTTGAAGCCAAGCCGGCGGAACAGGTCGGCGGCAACCTGCGTCATGGCGCTGGGCGCCAGGATGTCGGTCGGCCCGATCAGGCGCATGGGCTGGTTGGCATAGCCGGCGTCCCGCATGGCGGCGCGTGCGGCGTCCAGGCTGCGCGGGGACAGCAGCGGCTCCAGCCCGGCCTCGGTCGCATAGGGCGTGCCCGGCGTGAACACCCCGGCGCGCTCCCGCACCATGCCCGGCTCGGTGCCGACGATGGCGGTCATGAAGTCGGCCTGGTCTATCGCCGGCAGCAGCGCGCGGCGCAGGGCGCGGTCGTTGAACGGCGGGTGCAGGTGGTTCAGGCGCAGGATGCCCATGAGCGGCAGCGGGTCTATCGCCTCCACCACGACGCCGCGGTTGCGGCGCAGCAGGGTTTGCAATTCCGGCGGCGGCTGCTCGAACCAGTCTATCTCGCCCTGCTGCAACGCCGCCGAGGCCGTGGCGGCGTCGGGGATGATGCGCCACTCGACGCGCCCGAAATGCGCGGCCTTGCCCCCGGCCGTCAGGCTCGGGGCGCCCTCCGCGGGCTGATAGGCCGGGTTGCGCTCATAGACGACCAGGCTGCCGCTGTTGAACTCGTCCCGCTTGAAGCGGAACGGGCCGGAGCCGACGACGCTGTCAATCTGCTTGAACGGGTCCGTCTGCGCCACGCGCTCGGGCATCACGAAGGCCGGAGTGCTGGTGGCGGCAAGCGCATTGAACAGCAGCGGGAACGGGCGGCTGAGGCGGAACACGATCCGGCGGTCGCCGTCCGCCGCAAGCTCGTCCACGACGGTCGCCAGCTTCTGGCCGAACGGGTTGCGCGCCATCCAGCGGCGCAGGCTGGCAACGGCGTCCGCGGCGCGCACCGGCTCCCCGTCATGGAATGCCAGGCCGTCGCGCAGGGTGATCGTGACCCGGCGGCCGTCGTCCTCGACCAGGTGCCCGGCCGCCATCTGCGGAGTCGGCTCCAATGCCGCCGTCAGGCCGTACAGCGTGTCGTAGATCATGAAGCCGTGGTTGCGGGTGATGTTGGCCGTGGACCACACGGGATCGAGCGACCCCAGGTTGGCCTGCGGCACCATGCGCAGCACGCGCACCGGCTGCGCCAGCGCCGGGCGCGCAAGGGCGGCGGCGGCCCCTGCCCCGGCCAGCGCCCCCCGGCGGCCGATCATGCCCGCTTGACGTTCCAGAACAGCGCGAAGCCGTTCAGCACGCCCTCCAGGCTGGTGCGATAGGCCGTGGGCTGCAAATACTGGCCCATCGGGATGTAGGGCACAGACTGGAACGCCTCCCGTTGGATGTCGGCGCAGATCGCCGCTTGCGCCTTCACGTCCGGGGCGTCGAACCACTGGTCGCGCAAGTGCTCCAGCTTGAGGTCGGTCGGCCAGCCGATCCAGGCTTGCTCGCCGTTGGCGCGCAGCGACAGGTGGCCGGAAGGATCCAGGTGGTCGGTGCCGGCCCAGGCGGTGCAGAAGGCGCTCCAGCCGCCCTGTTCCACCGGGTCCTTCTTGGCGCGGCGGGTGACGACGCTGCCCCAGTCCGTGCTCACGTAGTCCACGTTCATGCCGGCGCGCTTCAGCATGTCCGCCGTCACGTCCGCCATCGCCTTCAGCACCGGGAAGTCGGTCGCGGCCATCAGCACCACGCGCTCGCCGTTGTAGCCGGCCGCCTTCAGGTCGCGCTTCACCTTGTCCATGTCGCGCGGGCTGGTCAGCGCCTCCAGCCCGACGTCGCTGGCCATCGGGGTGCCAGGGCAGAAGAAGCCGACGCCGGTGCGGGACATCTTGGGATCGTCGCCGACGACGGTGGTGACGACATCCTGCTGGCTGACGGCGCCCAGCAGGGCGCGGCGTATGGCCGGGTTGTTGAACGGCGGCTGCAGGTGGTTGAAGCGCAGGATGGCGATCTGGCCCGACGGCTCCTGCACGACGACCTTCACGCCGCGCGAGCGGGACAGCAGCGGCATCAGATCGGCGGTGGCGTAGTCCCACCAGTCCTGCTCCCCGTTGATGAGCGCCTGCGCCGCAGTGGTCGGGTCGGGGATGGTGGTCCACTCCACCCGGTCGAAGTTCACGACCTTCGGCCCGCTGGTCCAGTCCGTCGCGCCGCCCTCGCGCGGCTTGTAGCCGGCGAAGCGCTCATAGACGGCGCGGGCGCCGGGCACGCGCTCGTCGGCCTTGAAGCGGTAGGGGCCGCTGCCGGTCATGTCCGTGACCTGGGTGAAGGGGTCGGTCCTGGCGATGCGCTCCGGCATGATGGCGGGCATATACAGCGGCGTCTTGGCCAGGGCGTTGGGCAGCAGCGCGAACGGCTTGCGCAGGCGGAAGACGAAGGTGCGGTCGTCCTTGGCCAGCAGCTCGTCGGTCGCGGCCATCAGGGCGCCGCCGAAGGCGTCCCGCTTGCCCCAGCGCTGCAGGCTGGCGACGCAGTCGCGGGCGCGGACCGGCTCGCCGTCATGGAACATCAGGCCGGGGCGGAGCGTCATGGTCCAAGTCTTGCCGTCGTTCTCGGTTGCGAACGACTCCAGCATTTGCGGCGAAGGGCGGTAGTTGCTGTCCTGGCCGAACAGGGTGTCGTAAACCATGAAAGCGTGGTTGCGGGTGACATAGGCGGTGGTCCACATCGGGTCCAGCACCGTCAGGTCAGCCTGCGGGATGAAGCGCAGCGTGCGCCCTGCCTGGGCGCGGGCGACGTGCGGCAGGGCCAGGAGGGCCGGCGCGGCCAGCAAGGTGCGGCGTTTCATCGGGGTGCTCCGTTCGGTGGGCGTTCGGTGCGGGGAGAGAACCACGGCGGGGACCGGGACGCCAGCCGTGCGGGACTGCCGCATATGGAAGGCAAGCCGCCCCCTACTCCCTCTCCCGAAGGAAGAGGGAGAAGCGGCACCATGCGGCAACTCGGCGCCTAAGGCGGTTGACGGGCAGGCCGTCATCTGTTGGAAGGCCATATGGCTGGAAGCAGTTGCATGACTCGGTTCGCGGCCCTGATCGGGCTTCTGGCGCTGCCGGCCTGCGGGTCGCTGCTGTCGGAGGGCGCGGCGGACGTGGCCGGTATCGCCGGTGCGGGCGCGGCCAGCGCGGTCACGCGCAGCGCCGCCGGCGCCGCTGCCATCGGCCTTGGCGTGCGCTCGTTGGCGGCAGAGGGCGTGAGGTATGCCGGGCGCCGGGTCCACCGGACGGAGCAGGACGCCATCGCCGCCGCAGCCGGGCCGCTCGACCCCGGCAGCCCTGCCCCATGGTCCGTCCGCCACAGCCTGCCGCTGGAGGACGACGCCGCAGGCCAGGTCGTCGTCAGCCGCGCGTTCGGCGCCGGGTCCTTCCGCTGCAAGGAGATCGTGTTCTCGGTTGAAAAGGCCGCCCGCGACGCCTTGGCACGCAGCTTCTACACCGCCACCGTGTGCCAGGACGGCACGGCCTGGCGCTGGGCCTCCGCCGAGCCTGCCGTCGCGCGCTGGGGCGGGCTGCAATGACCGCCGCGGCGCCATGAGGCCCTGCCGGGCCGCAATCCTGGCGCTGCCGCTGCTGGGCGGGTGCAGCGTGGTGTCGGACCTGTCGGGTCTGGCGGCGGGCGGCACCGTGGGCGCGGCGACAGCCAACCCGGCCATCGGCTTCGCGGTCGGCGTCGGCGTGCGCGCCGGGGTGGACGAGCTGGGCCGGTATGTCACCCGCCGCCGCCACGGCGGCGAGCAGGACGCCATCGCCGAGGCCGCGGGCACGGCGCCGCTGAACGAGCTTCGCCCCTGGCGCATCCGGCACACCATCCCGGTCGGCAACGCCCACGGCAGCCTTGCCGCGGTCCGCGAGATCGGCACGCCGCTGGCGGTCTGCCGGGAGGTGCTGTTCACCGTCGAGGAGGACGGGGCCGCCGCGCCCTTCGTCACCTCCATCTGCCGGGATGGCGGCAGGTGGCGCTGGGCGGCAGCCGAGCCTGCCGTGCCCCGCTGGGGCCTGCTGCAGTAGTCCGCCAAGCGATCCCTATGCGTCAGCGGGTCAGGGTGCGGCGCCCGCGTCCACGATTGGCCCCGCATACACGACTGGTAAGGTGCTGCCGGTGGCGCTCAGGGCGACGGCCCCGGCAAGCGTTGCAGCCATGATGGCCGTGCAAACCGCCGTCCGCCGTGCCGTGCCCCTCCGTCGCTGCGGCAGCCGGCCACCGAGGAGGAAATCCAGGCCGTCCGTTGCCGGGTCGCCCAACGTGAACCTTGCGTTCGCCGTGGCCGTCCCTCCGGCGGCGTCCAGGTTCCGCCTACGCCGGACGTCAACACGATCAACCCTGCCAGGAAGGTGAATAAAGACGCGCAGGACCGCTGCCGGGATCAGAGTGGTCAGGGCAGTCCACCGGGCAGGCCGCCTCTGGCAAGGTTCGTCGGCCGGCGGGCCGGCGGCGTCAAGCAGCCCCGCATCGCTGATGTGCATGGCTAGGTCCTCTCCAGGGAGCGCCTGGCTGAGGCGCCAAGCGCACCCTGGGCGTAGGGTTTGCTTCCCCACAGTGACCGGCGTCACGATTTGAGAAGCGACCCATGGTTGCCCGGCAGAACGCCCCGAACGGCCAGCGCCTGCCCCGGCGGGCGGCCCGGCAGGCCAGTCTGCGCCGTTCCAGTTTGCGCCGTTGCGGAGCCATGGAGCCGCCTTCCCGTCCGGCACGCCGCTGACCCCTGGCCAGCAAGCACCCGTTCGTCAGCCCTTCCGAACTGTTACCGCAGCCTGCGCAACCGGCGCCCTGTCGGCGGCTTGCGTCACCTCAGCCCCAGCAAGGCGGAGTCGGCACCCGACATCACGGTGGCCACCACCGTCAGTAGCGCGAGCAGGAGGCACACGGCCGTCATTGGAGCCAGAGTGGCCAGCTCAGCCCGCAGGCTGAACCGATCCGTGCAAGGCGCATTGCCAAGGTCGCGGGCAATAAAGTCAGGGGTGCAGGTGTCGCTGATGTGCATGGTCGGCCTTTTCGCAGTGAGTGCCGGACGCCGACAACCCCGACACTCCACACGCATTAATAACAATAAGAAACGCTTAATATATAATTTAGGACGATTCTTTCATTCTCAGCGCAACATGGCGGCTAGGATTACCCTGTCCTCTCTGCCTGTGTCCTGGCACCGCCACCATCGCAGGACCTGCGCGCGATGAAGCCTGTTCGCCCCACGCGGTCATGCGGCTGCGTGCGAAGGTCCAGCCGGTTGGCTCGCCTTCTCACGACGGCATGGTCCCGCCGTCCCCCCTGCATCCGGCACATGGCCGGACGCGGGATCAGGCAATCACCTTGCGGTAGAGGTGCCAGGTCGCATGACCCAGGACCGGCATCGCTAGCGCCAGGCCGACGAACAGCGGAAGGCAGCCCAGCAGCAGGATCGCGGCGACGATGACCCCCCACAGGCTCATGGGGCCGGGGTTGGCCAGGACGGCGCGGACCGAGGTCCGGATCGCCAAGGCGGCCGAAGTGTCCGTGCGGTCGAGCATCATTGGCACCGAAACCACGGTCAGCGCCAGGACCGCCACGGCGAAGGCGAAGCCTGCCAGGTTGCCCCACGCCATCATCTGCCAGCCCGCCGCGCTGTGCAGCGTCTCCTGCACGAACCCGCTGGCGGAGGCGGGATGCGACAGGCCCACCGTATGATCGAAGATCAGCTTCGCGGTCAGCAGCCATGCCCCGAAGATCGCCAGCAGCATGACGCCGACCAGCGCTATGCCGGGGAGCGCCGGGGAGCGCAGCACGTCGAAGGCATTGAGCCATGACACCGGCAGGCCGTTCTCCCGGCGGCGGCTCAGCTCGTAGATGCCCACTGCCAGCACCGGGCCAAGCAGGCTCACCCCGGCGACCAGCGGGAACAGCAGCGGGACGACCAGGTCATAGCCCGCCGCCGCACGGGCCGCGACCAGCCCCACCACGGGATACACGATGCCCAGGAACACCAGTTGGGTCGGGATCGCCGTGAAGTCGTTCCAGCCTTGCCGCAGGGCGTCCCGCACGTCGGAAACCCCGATCCTGCGGATCGTCACGGGATCGTGACGCGGGATGACCGCCTTGCCGGCCGAAAGGATCGTAGCCATGCCGCACCTCGCTTGGAACCGATGTTACCCACCGCCGCAGTCGGCAGGGGCCGTGGCGGCCACGGGTGTCAGGGCATAGCCGGTAGCGGAAGGCTGCCAGGCGCGCTGTGACCGCAGGATGACACTTGGAGCGACGACGCCCGGGATGTCAGGCTCGGAAACTACCTAGACCCTGTTGGCGCCAAGGTGGGCCACGAGGCGAGCGGGGCGGATTGGGGGCGGATCAAGCTGCGCCGCGAGGACGGCCGCCGCGACCAACGCCACATGTCTGCCGGTGCTCTGACCCTACGGCTGCCCTAAACCTTGTGGCGCTGGCCTGACTCAGGACATAGGCCAGGACATAGGATGGTCCCGCCGCGTTCGGTGGCCGAACGGTCCGCTTTGCGCTATCCCAGCCGCATGACGCCTCCATTTGAGCTTCGCGCCCTGCTGACCCCTGCAAGATTGCTGCTGCTGCATCAATTCGTGCGCTTCGGCGTGGTCGGGTTCGCCGGATTCCTGGTGGACACCGCCGTGGTCTATGCGCTCAAGGACCGGGTCGGCCTGATCCCGGCCGGGCTGCTCGCCTACCTTGCCGCGGCTACCGCGACCTGGGCCGGCAACCGGGCCTGGACCTTCGCCGGGCCACAACCGGGCAGCGCGGCCCGGCAGTGGCTGCTGTTCCTGGCGGCGAACGGCGTGGGCTTCGTGCTCAACCGCGGCACCTTCACCTTGCTGGTGCTGCTGGTGCCGCTTTGCGCCGAATACCCCGTCCTGGCGGTCCTGGCCGGGGTAGCGGCGGGGCTGGGCGCCAACTTCCACCTATCGCGCCGGATCGTGTTCGGCAGCGCGCGATGACGGCGCGCATCGCGGTGCTGGTGCCCTGCTACAACGAGCAGGCCGCGGTCCCGGCCGTCATAAGCGCCTTCCGGGCCGCGCTGCCCGGCGCCGCCATCCACGTCTATGACAACAACTCGACGGACGGCACCGCCGCCGCGGCCCGCGCCGCCGGCGCCGTCGTGCGTACCGAGCGGCTGCAGGGCAAGGGCAACGTTATCCGGCGCATGTTCGCCGACATCGAGGCGGACGCCTACGTGCTGGTGGACGGCGACGATACCTATGACGCCGCGACCGCGCCCGGCATGGTGGCGATGCTGCTGCGGGACCAGCTGGACATGGTGAACGGCGCCCGGGTGTCGGACGCGCCGGCTGCCTACCGGCGCGGCCACCGCCTCGGCAACGCGGTGCTGACCGGGCTGGTGGCGCGCATCTTCGGGGACCGCGTGAGCGACATGCTGTCGGGCTACCGCGTGTTCTCCCGCCGGTTCGTGAAGTCGTTCCCCGCCCTGTCCGGCGGCTTCGAGACGGAGACCGAGTTCACGATCCATGCGCTGGAGCTGCGTATGCTGGTCGGCGAGGTGCCGACGCCCTACAAGGAGCGCCCGGTCGGGTCGGTCAGCAAGCTGCGAACCTACAGCGACGGCTTCCGCATCCTGCGCACCATCGTGCTGCTGGTGAAGGAGGAGCGCCCGCTGCCGTTCTTCGCCGCCATTGCCGCGGTGCTGCTGCTGGCGGCGGTCGTGCTGTTCGTGCCGGTGCTGGCGGAGTTCCTGCGTACCGGGCTGGTGCCGCGCCTGCCGACCGCGCTGCTGGCAACAGCACTGGTGCTGCTGTCGTCGCTGTCCCTGACCTGCGGCCTGATCCTGGATAGCGTGACGCGCGGGCGGAAGGAGCTGAAGCGCCTGAGCTACCTGGCGATCCCCGCCTACCAGCCGGAGGCCGGCACCGATGGCCATCTACCCTGACCGCCTCTGCCCGTCGTTGCGAGTGCCCGTCATTGCGGCGGGCGTGTAAGTTATTCGCCCCCTCTCCTGAACCGCCGGGAAACGGCCCGGCCTGACCACCGCAGACCCCTCTTTTCGAGCGTTTTGGCAGAGTTTGCGTCCGGCGAAGGGCGGCGGCGGCGCCAAACTCATCCAAACGGAGGGGCGAAGGGGAAAAACTTACACGCCCGGCGCGGCGATACAGAAGCGGCATGGACTCCGCTTGCGGTCCCTGGGTTCGCCGCATCGCTGCGCTCCTCGCGATGACAGGGACCGTCAGCTCGCAATAACGGGAACGGCCGGGGCGCAGGGTAGCTGGTACGGTCAGCCCGCGCCGTAGCCGCCGGGGTGCGCGATGCGCCAGCGCGCCGCCGACCCGACGATGCTGTCCAGGTCGGCGAATTGCGGCGCCCAGCCGGCTTCCTGCTTGATGCGGTCGCTGGCGGCCACCAGCACCGGCGGGTCCCCGGCGCGGCGGTCGCCGAACGTCACCGGCACCGGGCGGCCCAGCACGCGCTCGACCGAGGCGATCACGTCCCGCACGGAGTGGCCCTGGCCGTTGCCCAGGTTGTAGGTGACGCTGCGCCCGTCCAGTTGCCGCAGGGCGCACAGGTGGGCGTGGCCCAGGTCGGTGACGTGCACATAGTCCCGGATGCAGGTGCCGTCCGGCGTCGGGTAGTCGGTGCCGAACACCGTCAGCGGCGGGCGGCGCTCCAGAGCGGCGTCTATGACCAAGGGGATCAAGTGGGTCTCGGGGTCGTGGTCCTCTCCCAGCACGCCTGCGGGGTCGGCGCCGGCGGCGTTGAAGTAGCGCAGGCAGGCGCTCCGCAGGCCGTGCAGCTCGCCGGCCCAGAACAGCGCGCGCTCGATCATCAGCTTGCTCTCGCCGTAGGGGGAGGCCGGGGCGATGCGCGCGTCCTCGGCGATCGGCACGCTGTCGGGCAGGCCGAACAGGTTGGCGGTGCTGGACAGCACGAAGCGCGGAACTCCGTGCCGGATGCAGGCGTCCACCAGGCGCATCCCCAGCGCGGCGTTGTCCAGCAGGTAGCGCATCGGCTCCCTCATGCTCTCGCCGACCAGGGACAGTGCCGCGAAGTGGAACACGGCGTCCCAGGGGCCTGCCGCCAGCGTGCCGTCCAGCGCCCCGGCGTCGGCCAGGTCGGCCACGACCAGCCGCACCCCGGCAGGTATCGCGGCGCGATGGCCCTGGCGCAGGCTGTCGAGCACGACGACCTCCGCCCCCTGCTCCACCAGCAGGGCGACCAGGTGGCTGCCGACATAGCCGGCGCCGCCGGTGACCAGGTAACGAGATGCCATCAGGACCCCTTGGTGGTGACGCCGCGCCGGAGGTGCCGCTTTTCCGGCGGGGCGTGTATGGATGGGACGTGACCCACGGCTGCGGAGTGCCTGCTATGAACCGCCCTGCCCTGTGTCTAGCCGCCTTGCTGTCCGCATGGAACCTGGGCGCGGCCCGTGCGGAGCAGCCGGCCGCCCGGTCCACCCCCGCGCGCATCGTCGGCGGCCCCGGCGGCGGCTGCATCGCCGGCGCGGTGGAGCTGCCGCCTGCCGGGCCGGGCTACCAGACGATACGCGCCAGCCGAAGCTGGTACTGGGGCCATCCCGACACCATCGCCGCCCTGCAAGCACTGGCGGCGCGAGCCGCGGCGGCGGGGCTGCCGACGCTTTACATGAACGACATCTCCCGTCCGCATGGCGGCCCGATGGCCGGCGTCCACGCCAGCCACATGCTGGGGCTGGACGCCGACGTATGGCTGGACGTTCTGCCGAAGCCGGCGCTGACGGCAGCGGAGCTGGACCGCGTGGAAGTCCGCAGCCTGGTGGCCGCGGACGGGCGCGGGGTGGACCCGGCGGCATGGTCCGCGGCCCATGCGACCCTGATCCGCCTGGCAGCGGGCCTGCCGGGCCTGGACCGCATCCTGGTCAACCCGGCGATCAAGCAGCAGCTTTGCCGCGTCGCCCCCGGGGACCGCGGCTGGCTGCGGCTGGTCCGCCCCTGGTACGGCCATGCCGCCCACATGCACCTGCATTTCCGCTGCCCGGCCAACCAACCGGAGTGCCGGGACCAGGCGCCGCCGCCGGCCGGGGACGGGTGCGACGCCTCGCTCGACTGGTGGTTCGCGCAGTTGGACCAGCCGCCGCGTCCGCCGGGTCCGCCGCCGCGCCCGCCGGTGCTGCCTGCGGCCTGCGCCGGCATCTTGGCCGGGCAGGCGCCAGGGTAATGCTGGCATGACCAAGGCGGGGCCGGCTGGGGCGGGGCCGGCCGAGGTGGCGCAGGCTGACGTGGCGCAGGCTAGGACGGGGCTGGCCGGAGCGGGGCTGGCCGGGGCGGGGCTGTCCGGGCGCCGCCGGATCGGCGTGGCGGCGGCTGGGCTGGCGACCTTCCTGAACCTCTATTCCACCCAGGCAATCCTGCCGACCCTGGCGGACGAGTTCGGCGCCAGCCTGCCGCGCGCCGGGCTGACCCTGACGGCGACGCTGCTGGCGGTGGCGCTGGTGGCGCCGTTCGTCGGCGGCATCTCGGACGCGCTGGGGCGGCGGCGGCTGATCGTCGGGGCGAGCGTCGCACTGGTGGCGCCGACCCTGCTGGCCGCCGCGGCGCCGGGGCTGGACGCGCTGATCCTGTGCCGGTTCGTGCAGGGGCTGATGCTGCCGTTCATCTTCGCGGTCACGGTCGCCTACATCGCGGACGAGTGCCCGGGGGGCGAGGCCATCCGGGTCACGGGCACCTACGCGATGGGCACGATCTTCGGCGGCTTCCTGGGGCGGTTCGTGGCAGGCTGGGCGACGCAGTATCTGGGCTGGCGCGCGTCGTTCCTGGTGCTGACCGCGCTGACGCTGGGCTGCGCCGCGGCGGTGCGGGCGTTCCTGCCGCTGGAAGTGCGGTTCCGCCGGGTCAGCGGCCTGCGCCGCACGCTGGCGGGGTTCGCGGACCAGCTTCGCAACCGGCAGGTGACGGCGACCTGCCTGGTCGGGTTCTCGGTGCTGTTCTCGATGGTGGCGACGTTCACCTACGCCAACGTGCTGCTGGCCGCGGCGCCCTACCGGTTCGGCCCGGCGCAGCTCGGGTCGGTGTTCGTCATCTACCTGCTGGGCATGGTGGCGACGCCGGTGGCGACGCGGCTGGCGCTGCGGTTCGGGCGGCGGCGGACGGTGCTGCTGTCCGCCGGGGTGGGGGTGGCCGGGCTGCTGCTGACGCTGCTGCCGTCGCTGCCGGCGATCCTGGGCGGTATGGCGCTGGCGGTGGCGGGCATCTTCACGGAGCAGGTGCTGTCGCTCGGCTACGTCGCGGCGGCGGCGCGCGGGTCGCGCTCGACCGCCGTGGGGCTGTATGTCACCAGCTACTACATCGGCGGCAGCCTGGGCGGGGTGCTGCCGGCCGGCATCTGGGCGCACCTGGGCTGGCCCGGCTGCGTCGGGCTGGTGATTGCCGTGCAGGCCGCGGCGGTCGCGGTGACGCAGGCCGTCTGGCCGCCGCACGCCCCCGTTCCCGCCACGCCGCCCTGATCGCGCGCCCCCCGGCGGGCAGCATCCGCCAACCCGAAGCGAGGTTCACCAGATGGGCTACCGGATCGCCGCAGTCTCCGACCGGCCCGAACTGGCGCCGGTCGTCGCGCAGTGGCGGGTGGACGCCTTTTTCGACTGCCCCGGCGGCTATACGGCCGAGGAGATGACGGCATTGCTCCTCGCCCCGCCGGACGGTCCAGAGGAAACCTTCGTCCTGTTCGACCACGACCAGCCCGTTGGAACAGCCGGCCTGGTGCGCCAGGACCTGGACGCGCGGCCCGACCTGACCCCCTGGCTTGCCGGGGTCTTCGTCCAGCCTGCGTTCCGCGGGCGCGGCTACGCGACTGCGCTGACGCGCCGGGTGGAGGCTTTCGCGCTGGCTGCTGCCGTGCCGGTCCTGTGGCTCTACACGTTGAGCGCCGAGCCGCTCTATGCGCGCCTCGGCTGGCAACGGGTTGGGACGGAACAGGACGACGGGCATGAGGTGGTGCTGATGCGGCGCTTGCTGTCCGAGGGGCGTCAAGCGTCCGGTAGTGTCTCAGTTTGAACGTCGGCTTTCGACCCAAAGCAGCCCCTCGTCGTCTAGCCACCCACGGTCCGCCCACCTACCTTCCCACGTATGTCCCGCTCCCCTACTGCCGACTTGGCCCCGCTCATCAAGCTCCTGCAAGCGGGCGTCCTACCCAATCGCGCTGCCACTGAACTCTCTCGCATCCTGGCGATCTGGACGGTCGAATTGAAGGACGACGGCGAACAGCTACAGGAGCGGCTATCCGGCTTGGCCGAGCAGATGACGACGGGGATCGAGGAAATGTACGAGGGCATCGCCGAGGCGAGCGACAAGGGGAAACCCACGCTGCGGCGGATACTGGCGACGCATAAGGCGGTGCTGGACGGGGTCCGAAAGGCGCAGGGGGCGGGGTAGGCATCCCACCGCCCTGCCAGGGAAGCTACGGCAGCACGCGACCCGGAGCGGACCTACACCTTGCAGGTAGGACGACTTTCAGTTGGCACGATATGTTGGGACATGCGCCGTCGCCCATCCTCCCGTTTGCTCATCCTCAGTCCTGACGGCACAGTCCTCCTGTTTCGTTTCGTTCACACGAAAGATGCCCTTGCGGGGCAGAGCTACTGGGCTACCCCTGGCGGCGGCCTCGAAGGTAGCGAGACGTTCGAGGAAGCTGCCATCCGCGAGTTGTTTGAAGAAACCGGCATCCAAAATGTTGATCCTGGCCCCGATGTAGGCAGACGGGAGTTCGTCCTTCGCCTTCCAAGCGGCGAGGAGGTGATGGCCGACGAGCGTTTCTTCCTGATAAGGCATGATGGCGTCGCCTTGTCTCGCGATGGATGGACGGAGGTGGAGGTCCGGGTGATGGCTGACCACCGGTGGTGGTCAAGAGATGATCTCGCTCGAACGACCGATACCGTGTTTCCGGAGAACATCCTTGCGATGCTGTCCTCCAAAGGGTGAGCTGCGTGTCCCTATGACCGCTTTCCACCACAAGCAGGCATTTAAACTGAGACACTGCCAAGCGTCCATCTGACTTGAATTGGGCATGATGGGTTGCGGCGGGGCCGGGTGCGCCGGGCCGCCGTCGGCGGCGATGAGCGCGCTGCAAGACGCGCTGCGCTAGGTGGGCGCCGGGCACACGGACATGCCGGAGCGGACCTGGGCGGCCAGGCAGGCGCCGCGCGCGGCCTAGCGGCCCGGCACAGGTTTGGGCATGGTGGCGCCATGCAGACCGAACCTGTCCTGGACCACATCGAAGCCAACCTGGACGCGGCGCGGGAGCGCTGGTTCAGCTTCCTCCGCATCCCGAGCGTCAGCGCGCAGCCGGACCACGCCGGCGACTGCGCCGCAGCGGCGGCATGGGTGCGGAACCAGCTTGCGGCGATGGGGTTCGAGGCCGCAGCGCATCCCACGCCGGGCCACCCCATCGTGCTGGGCCACCACCCCGGCCCCGGCGGCAACGCGCCGCACCTGCTGTTCTACGGCCACTACGACGTGCAGCCGGCCGAGCCGCTCGACCTGTGGACCAGCCCGCCCTTCGACCCCGTGATGCAGGACGGCCCGCACGGCCCCCGCGTGGTCGCCCGCGGCGCCGTGGACGACAAGGGCCAGGTGATGATGTGGCTGGAGGCCCTGCGCGCCTGGCACGCGGTCCATGGCACCCTGCCCGTCCGCGTGACGGCGCTGGTCGAGGGCGAAGAGGAGGTCAGCAGCGAGAACCTGGAGCCGTTCCTGTCCGCGCACCGCGACGCCTTGCGGGCCGATGTCGCCGTCATCAGCGACACCGGCATGTGGGACATCAACACCCCGGCGATCACCACCCGGCTGCGCGGCATCGCCTACGTGCAGCTTGTGGTACATGCCGCGGCGCGGGACCTGCACTCCGGCATGTACGGCGGTTCCGCGCTCAACCCGGCAACCCTGCTGGCGCGCATCCTGGCCGACCTGCACGACGCGGACGGGCGCATCCAGTTGCCCGGCTTCTACGACGGCGTGGCCGACCTGCCGGCGGCGCAGGCGGCGGAATGGGCGGCCCTGGGCTTCGACGAAGGCTGCTTCCTCGGCGGCATCGGCCTGTCCGTCCCGACCGGCGAGCACGGGCGCGGCGGATTGGAACGGCTATGGGCGCGGCCGGCCGCGGACGTGAACGGCATCTGGGGCGGCTATGCCGGGCCGGGCAGCAAGACCGTGATCGCGGCGGAGGCCGGCGCCAAGGTCTCCTTCCGCCTGGTGCCCGGCCAGGACCCGGCTGCCGTCGTGCAGGCGTTCCGGGATTTCGTGCAGGCCCGCCTGCCCGCCGACGCGCGTGCGGTGATCGAGGAGTTCGGCTCGGCGCCGGGTGTCGAGGTCCCGTCAGGCAGCCGCTACGTGCAGGCGGCGCGCGAGGTGCTGGCCGAGGAGTACGGCCGCCCCGCCGTGCTGATCGGCTGCGGCGGCAGCATCCCGGTGGTGGAGTCCATGCGCCGGCTGCTGGGCATGGACAGCTTGCTGATGGGCTTCGGCCTGGACGACGACCAGGTCCACAGCCCGAACGAGAAGTTCGACTGGCGTTGCTTCCACCACGGGATGCGCGCCCATGCCCGGCTGCTGGGGCGGCTCGGCGCGGCGGCGCCTCAGCCCTGACGCGGCAGCAGGGCGCCTGCGATGTCCTGCCATTCCCGGTCCAGCGCCGCGGTGCAGACGGGCTGGCGGGCCTGGCCGTACCAGTATCGCGCGTTCTCCGGATCGCCCTCGACCCGGTGCAGGTAGGCATGGACCCAGGCCGCCTCCAGGCCGGTGTCGGACTGCGCCGCCTCGTGCGCGCGGTCCCAGTCGTCGCGGGCGGCCCACCACAAGGCTTGCAGCGCCGGGGCGGCGGGGGGCTGGTCGAGGCGGCGCAGGTCGTCGGGGGTCATCGCATCGGGGATCATCGCATATCCTGTGCTGGGGGTGCGCCGTGACGCTGCTGCGCGCCGGCGGCCTGGTGGCGGCGCCCTGGCGCAACGGCCGGGGCGTCACGCGGGACGTGGTGACGGTGCTCGGCCGGGATGGCGACCTGCGCTGGCAAGCCAGCCTAGCGGAGCTGACGGAGGATTGCGACTTCTCCGACTACGCCGGGTTCGACCGGGTGTTCACGCCGGTCGCAGGCGGCGGGATCGCGCTGTCGCACGATGGCGGCCCGTTCGTGCCCTGCCCGCTGCTGACGCTTCACGCCTTCGCCGGGGAGGCGCGCACGCGCTGCCGGATCGGCGGCGAGGCCGGGCGGGCGTTCAACGTCATCACCGCACGGGGGCGGCATCGGGCGCACGTCGAGGTGCTGCGCCTTGCGGCCGGAATGCCTGCCCCGTCCGGCGCCGTGCTGCATTGCTGGTCGGGGTTGCTGGACGCCGGCGGCGATACGGCCGGGCCGGGGGACAGCCTGCTCAACGTCCCGGCTACCGCCGCCGCGCCCTCGGTGGTGATCCTGGTCCGGATCGGCCCGGCAGGGTGACCGCACCCCAGCACCTGCCCGGCACCCTCGTCCGCTGCACGGCGGAGGGCGCGGCGCTGGAGTTCTTCGTCACTAACCCGCGCGACCCGATCCAGGCGTGCCACCTACGCGGCGAGTTCTTCGAACCGGACGAGCTGCGGCTGATCGCCCCGCACATCCCGCCCGGCGCCGTCATCGCCGACATCGGCGCCAACATCGGCAACCACGCCCTGTTCTTCGAGCACGCCGTCCGGGCCAGGCGCGTCGTGCTGTTCGAGGCGAACCCGGACGCCGCCATGCACCTGCGCCTGCACGGCCGGCTGAACCGCTGCCGGACCTGGGACGAGAGCTTCCTGGGCCTGGCGCTCGCCGCCGGGCCGGGGCGGATGGCGCGGCAGGTGCCGGACCCGGACAACCCGGGCGGCGCGCAGTTCCATCCGGACCCGGCGGGCGCCACGCGCTGCATCCCCGGCGACGCCGCCCTGGCCGGGCAGCGGGTGGACTTCATCAAGATTGACGTGGAAGGCGGGGAGATGGCCGTCCTGGCGGGCCTGGCGGCGACCGTCGCGTGCTGGCAGCCGACGCTGTTCATCGAGCTGTGTGCGCCGCATTGGCCGGAGTTCAACGCCTGGCTGGACGCCGCCGGCTATCGCGTGGTGGACAGCTACGAACGCTATCCCGGCCTGCCGAACCTGCTGGTCAAGCCGGCCTGATCCCGCGCAGCCGCCGCTCCGCCCCTTGCAGCCCGAGGGCCAGCAGCCCGGCCGCCAGCCCCCAGAACGCCGCGCCGACGCCGAGCAGCGACACGCCGGACGCCGTGACCCCGAAGGCCAGCACGGCGGCGAACCGCTCGCGCTCCTGCGCCATGGCCGCCGTCAACGCGCCCGTCATCGGCCCGAGCAGCGCGACGCCGGCCACGGTTGCGACCAGCGCGGGCGGCAGGGCGGTGAACACCTGCACGAACGAAGCGCCGCTGGCGGCCAGCGCCAGGTAGAGCAGGCCATAGACCGGCCCCGTCATCCAGCGCCGCGCCGGGTCGGGATGCGCGTCCGGCCCGGCGCACAGGGCCGCGGTGATGCTGGACAGGTTGACGGAGTAGCCGCCGAACGGCGCCGCAACCAGCGACGCGAACCCCGTCACCAGCAGCGCGCCCCGCACCGGCGGCACATAGCCCGCGGTACGCAGCACCGCGGCGCCGGCGATCTGCTGCGTCGCCATCGTCACCAGGAACAGCGGCACGCCCAGGCCGAGGATGACGGCAGGGTCGAGGCGCGGCATGACCGGCACGAGGGCGGACAGCTCCAATCCCGCCGGCATCGCCATCGGCAGCCCCAATGCCTGCGCGAGCGCCACGCCGCACAGGATCACCACCAGCGGCGCGGACGCCACACGGACCAGCCGCGCCGCCAGGAACACCGCCAGCAGCGGCAGCACCAGGCCCGGCGAACCGCCTGCCGCCTGGAACAGTCCCAGCACATAGCGCAGCAGCAGCCCGGCCAGCATGGCGCCGGAGATCGAGGGCGGCAGCCGCGCGATGGCGCCGCCCAGCGCCGGGAGCAGCCCGGACAGGATCGTGAGCACGGCCGATGCCATGAACGCGCCGATGGCCGCCGGCAGGCCGATCCCGGGCGGCGCCGAGCCGATCAGCACCGCCCCGGCCAGCGACCAGGCCGTGACCACCGGCGTCCGGTAGCGCAGGCTCAGGACGATGCTGGTGCCCGCTATCGCCAGGCACAGCACCGACACCCAGGATGCCGTTTGCGCCGGGGTCGCGCCCAGGTGCCCCGCGGCCTGGACGATGACGGCAAGCGTCCCGCCGAACCCGACCAGGACGGCCACGAGCGCCGCCGCGAAGATGGAAAAGCGCAACCCTGTCCTCCTGCACCAGGCCACCGGGCCAGCGTGTTCGACCTAGCCCGGCCGGCCCGGCCCAGCTAATCCGGCGTCTCGACCAGGGCGCGCAGCGCATCGGGTTTGCGGACGACCAGGTGGCCGCCCTGCTCCCCCAGCACTCCGGCCTCGTGCCATAGACGGAACTGCTTGTTGACGCGCTCCCGCGTGGCGGCGACCTGCGTGCCGATATCGCGCTGGGACAGGCGCAGGCGGATGCGTATCCCGTCCGCCCCCGGTGCGCCGTGCGTGCCGGCCAGGGCGAGCAGCAGCCGCGCCAGCCGCGCCGACAGCGACGACAGCGCCACATCCTCGTATGCGGCGCTGGCCCGGCGCAGGCGGTCGCACAGCAAGGCCATCAGGCGCAGCATCAGGTCGGGCCGGGCGCGCAGGAACGGCAGGAAGGCCGCGCGGTCCACCTGCAGCAGCAGGCTGTCCAGCATCGCCACCACGTCCATGCTGCGGGGCCGCCCGTCCAGCAGGGCGATCTCCCCCAGCACGGCGCCGGGTTCCAGCAGGGCGATGGTGACCTCCCGCCCGTCGGCCGACATGGCGCCGGCGCGCAGCCGGCCATGGACCAGCACCAGCAGGCAGCCGTCCGACTCGCCGCGCCGGACCACGCTGCCGTCGCGGGAGACATGGCGCTCGGTCGCCAGGTCGGCCAGGGCGTCCAGCTCCGCCCGGTCGAGCTGGTGGAACAGCGGCGTCGCGGCCAGGACGTCGCGGCGGACGCCGCGGGTCATCATGGCCGGGACGGACAGGCTGTGGCGGGCGCAGGCGGCATTGCACCTCACGGGCATGGGGGTGGTGCAGCACCATGACACCGCAGGTGACGCAGGTCACTGCCCCTGGGCAGCGGTTCGCCCATGGTGCGTTCATCGCCGGTGTCCGGCGGTGCCATCAGGAGTTGCAGCCATGCCCGCCAGCCGTCTCGACCTGTCCGTCCCAGCCGCTTCGACGCCGGAGCCGACGGCGGTGGACGCAACCGCTCCGGCCTGGCTGCTGGTGGGCGCGGCGTTCTGCGCTGCGGCGACGGTCCTGCTGACGCTTACCCTGTTCTGACGCGCCCACGCACAAGAGGATCAATGTCATGCACGCCGCTGCACCGACCCTCCCGAACCCGGCATTGCCATCGGCCGGGCCGTTCCGCCTGCTTTGGCTGACTGCGGCGCGGCGCCTGCGCGCTGCCGGCAGCAGCTACATGCTCGACCCGCACTTGGCAGCAGACACCGGGCTGGCCGAAGTGCATGTGCCGCTATTCCCGCAAGCCCGGCGCCCCCAAGGAGGCACATCATGGACGGCATGAACTTCATCAGCCCGAACCGGCGCCCGGAGCAACGGCCGGAGCGGCAGCCTGAGCATGTGGCAGACAGTGTCGCCGACATGGTCCGGCACGCAGCAGGCGCGCTGGCCATCTTTGCGGCCATCATGCTGGCAACGTTCGGCGGCATCGCCCTGATGGACCACCTGGGCATCCCGCTCTCGGTCTTGGAGATCGGGGCCGACCCCTGACGGCGGCTGCCGCGACCCCGGCACCCCGCTGCAGGCTTCGCCGCAGCCCCGCGCCGGTGGCCGCACCGCTGGCGGGATCGTGACCTTGCAGGTGCCGCAGTCATGCGCGACGGCGGGCAACACCCTGCGGCGGACGGCCAGGGAGGTGCGAAGCGGGCAGCCGCAGGCACGTCCCGGGCCTTCGGCAACCGGGACAGGGTTGCGGCTCCTTGACCGCGTCAGCCTTGCAGAGTGCCGCCGGGCAGGCGACACCCGGCGCCTCCGCTGGCCGGCGCCGGCAGTGGAAGATTGCAGGACGGTGCTGACAAGCCGTTCGGCATCATGACGCCAGGCCCGCCTCCGCCCGCTCGCAGCCGCCGGAACCGGCAGGCCCCGCCAGCCGCAGCCCGCCGTCGAGTCGGCCATCCCGTCAGCCCAGCCACCTTCTCCAGAGGTGATCCAACGCTGCAACACAACGGCGTAAATCGTTGACGGGCACTGCCGGGGCGCCTGCATCGGCAGAATAAGGGTTCCCATGGCGGAATGCCCCTGCTTACGTCCTGTGACGCCCGGCGTACGGTGCCGTTCGGTGACGCAAGCAATCAGCCCAGAGGGAACACCATGAACATAGTAGAACTCGCCGACCACATCGCCGGCCAGCACGGCATGGAGCGCAAGCAGGCCAAGCAGGTCGTGGAGGCCGTTTTCGCCGCCGTCGTGGATACGGCCAAGAAGGGTGAGGAGGTCTCGCTGCCCGGCTTCGGCAAGTTCAAGGTCGCCAGCCGCGACGCCCGCCAAGGCCGCAACCCGGCCACCGGCGAGACCATACAGATCGCTGCGAGCAAGAAGCTGGCCTTCACGCCGGCCAAGCAGGTCAAGGACGCCCTGAACGTCGCCGAGAAGAAGCCGGAGCCGAAGGCCGCCGCAAAGCCGGCGCCGAAGGCCAAGGCGAAGAAGGCGGGCTGATCCGCGCCGCGCCGGCCGAGGCAGCCCGTCGGCTGCTCGTGCGGATCGTCTTGCCTGCCAGCCCCGTGCCAAGGATTTGGGCGCCGCTGACGCTTCCGGCTGGCTCGGCTGCGGCGCCCTCGCATTGCAGGCCGGGCTTCCCTGCGAGCCAGTGACCCTGTCCGGCTGGCTATCCCCCGAGGAGTGGCAGGCCGTCCGGCTCAGCCTCGTGGTGGCCGGATGGAGCGTGCTGTTCGGGCTGCCGCTGGCCGTTGCGGCGGCGTGGGCCGTAGTGCGCGGGCGCTTTCCGGGCCGGACGCTGTTGGACGCGCTGGTCCACCTGCCGCTGGTGCTGCCGCCCGTGGTAGTGGGCTGGGGGCTGCTGATGCTGCTCGGCGTGCGCGGGCCGGTGGGCGCGCTGCTGCAGGAGTGGTTCGGCGTGCGGCTGGTGTTCACCACGGCCGGCGCCGCGCTAGCGACGGCGGTGATGGCGTTCCCGCTGATGGTGCGCGCCGTACGCCTGTCGCTGGAGGGGGTTGACCCCGGGCTGGAGGCGGCGGCGCGCACGCTGGGCGCCGGGCCGGTGGACCGCTTCGTGACGGTGACGCTGCCGCTGATGGCGCCGGGCATCCTGGCCGGGGCCGTGGTGGCGTTCGCCGCCGGGCTGGGGGAGTTCGGCGCGGTCATCACCTTTGCCAGCAGCATCCCCGGGCAGACGCGGACCCTGCCGCTGGCGATCTACGCCGCGATCCAGGTGCCCGGCGGTGAGGCGACGGCGGCGAAGCTGTCCCTGGTGTCGTTCACGCTGGCCATCGCCGGGCTGCTGCTGTCCGACCTGATCGCGCGGCGGATGCACCGGCTGCTGGGCCGCTAGGGCCGCGCCGGCGGTGCTGGAGGTCGCGGCGCGGCATGGCTTCTCGGGCTTCGCGCTGGACGCGGCGTTCGCGGTGTCGCCGGGCGTTACGGCGCTGTTCGGCCCGAGCGGGTCCGGCAAGACCACCATGCTGTCCGTCGTCGCCGGGCTGCTGCGGCCGGCGTCGGGGCGCGTGGCGCTGGACGGGACGGTGCTGCTGGACACCGCCGGGGGGGTGGACGTGCCGGCGGAGCGCCGGCGCTGCGGCGTGGTGTTCCAGGACGCCCGGCTGCTGCCGCACCTGAGCGTCGCGTCCAACCTGCGATACGGCGCGCGGCGGGCGCCGCGGGACGCCCCGGGAGAGGCAAGCGGGCCGGGGTTCGAAGAGGTGGTGGCACTGCTGGGCATCGGGCCGCTGCTGGACCGGCGCCCGCGCGGCCTGTCGGGCGGGGAGCGGCAGCGGGTGGCACTGGGGCGTGCCCTGCTGTCCCGCCCGCGCCTGCTGCTGATGGACGAGCCGCTGGCGGCGCTGGACGGGCCGCGCAAGGCAGAGATCATGCCGTTCCTGGAGCGCCTGCGCAACGTGGCGGCGCTGCCGGTGCTGTATGTGACGCACGACCTGGCGGAGGTGGACCGGCTGGCGGACACGCTGGTGCTGATGGAGGGAGGGCGCGTGGTGGCTGCCGGTGCGGTGGCGGCGCTGGCGGCGCGCACTGACCTGGCGTTGCTCAGCGGGCGGCGGGACGCCGGCGTTCTGCTGGCCTGCACCGTGGACGCGCACGACGCGCAGCGCGGGCTGACGCGGCTGCACTTTCCTGGCGGGGCGCTGCTGGTGCCGTTGCGGGGGGAGCCGGTGGGCACCTGCTTGCGGCTGCGGCTGCGGGCGCGCGACGTGGCCGTTGCGGTGCGCCAGCCGGAGGGCATCAGCAGCCACAACGTCCTGCCTGCGGTCCTGGGTGGCATCGTTCCAGCCGGGCTGCATGAGGTCTTCGCCACCCTGCGTGTCGGGCCGACGCCGGTGCTGGCCCGTCTGACGCGGGATGCCGTGTTCACACTGGGCCTGGAGCCTGGCCAGGCCGTGTTCGCATTGGTGAAGTCAACGGCGTTCGACCATGCTTAGAACAAGCCTATCTATCGGGCGCGCGAGGTGACCGTGCCGTTGCAGGCCAAGCTGGGGTCGGATTGCGGCATGCCGAAGCGGCAGTGCCGGCAGCGGATGGACAAAAAATTCCGATTGGCGCTGTGCCTGAGATGGCTTGAGCACTCGTCTGCTCAGCGCGTGTTCCGCCCCTGGTGGGAGTGGCCGAAACGCTCCTTGAAACCTCGTTGCACGCCTCCCGCAGGCCAGCGGGCGAGCGCTTGCCGGTCAAGGCCGCAAGGGTGCTGGCGGGCCTAGCAAGAACCCCGGCGGGAGCGGGCGGCGCGCGAAGCAGGTCATGGCGCGATGACGGCTGGGGTTACAACGGCTTTCAGTGCGGAATTAGGTAGGAGTTTGCGTTCGGCGTAGTCGAGAGCCAAGATGATCAAAGGTGCCGCCACGGCGACCACTGCCAACGCGATCAAGGGGCGTCTTACACCGCCATCGTCATCCCCGGCATCACTCTCCATGAGAGATGGTTGCTGCCCCTCGCTGCACATGGTTTCCGCCCATCTTCTTACTTGCTGGCCCCCTGACGCCCGAGGTTGCCTGAAACGGGACATAACGATGGCGCGAAGGGGCACACGGGAGAGGCGCAGATCGCGCCAGCAATGCCAGCGTGCGCCCGTTTCAGGAAAGCAACGGGGCTGCTGAAGCAATCCGAGGCTTCACCCCAGCACGGCCCGGACCGCAAGGATGATAACGGCCCAAAGCGACGCACTGAGGACTGCACAGATCGCAAGGCCGTGGGGCAGGTGGCGATCTCTGCCATCATGTGACAGGCCCTCCTCCGGCAAGCCCTCATCGTAAGATGATGGCACTTCTATTGTCGCCGGGCTTCGCAGGAGCGGAATCAAGGCTGGGCTGACATCAGAACGACCCGAGCGGCGGCGACCTCTCACGACAGGGATGGGAAGCGCCTCAAGGGTCAACACTGCCTCAGCCAACTGACGGGTGTCCTCGGAAGACATGAAATTTTGCCCCAACCCTGATCCAGCAATCCGCCGCACAGCGACAATCGGCGACTCACCCTGATTGTTACGATCTGCTCTTGTGCCAGCTTGATGCAAGCTGTGATCGTCAAAGAGTTGTCAGGAATTGTTTAGCGGGCGGTTTCTGGACCCTGTTGACGCTGCTGACAAAGCCAGGCCGGGCTGCGACGCGGTGGGCTGCGGCGGTGGCCGCGGTGCAAGGGCCACGGGCTGAAGGGAATGTAGCCTGATCGGAGTTGAGTGGCCGTAGCCGGATCAGGCCGGACCAATGCGGAGATGCGGCCCGAACACGGTCCCTAGCTTCTGCTGTTGCCCACGAAGCCAGTCCTTTTGCTCTCCCACCCAGTTAAGCAGCTCGTCAAGCTCAGCTTGACCCGGTTTGGCTTTTATAAAACGCAATGTGGACTCAAGCTGGTTCGTTTGCGGTGAAACTTCCAAATGAAGGCGTCAATGGCTCGGGGAAACAGGAACTGTGCCTCCCGCGTGGCAGCATAGAACCGCGCAAGGCTTTCTGGCGGCACCTGCCCCATCATGGAAATATCCGCGAGGAACCAGCAATGCCGGGGTAAACCTTGATGCGGCGCTCATACAAATTATGCTGAAGCTTCGTCCGCGCAATCTGCATCTGCTGATAGGCAAGGAATGCGCCCACACCGGCCAGCGCCGGAACACCTAAAGCCTGAACCTAGAGCAGCCAAGCAGGAAGGTGATACGACGCGGACATGCGGCAACAGACCTGGCAACTGGAATGAGGGACAGGAAGGTAGGTGCGCGAGTAAGCATCCACCCCCGGTCTCCCAACGAGCTGCTGCAATACAGGTGTCTCGATGAGGAGAACAATCTGGCGTCCCGTAGGGGATTCGAACCCCTGTTACCGCCGTGAGAGAGGGATAGCGGTGCATGAAGATGGACGGCAGCGGACAGTTTAAGGCACTGATACCAGGGTATTCCGCTTGATCGCGAACGATGTTGAACAACCACGAACTACGGCGCATATTAGGTGCCTATCTAGGCACGCCAGGAACCGCGCTCCATGCCCCGCATCCCAAATGATGCCGCGATCACGACCAAGGCAGCCCGCACCCGGCTGGCGATGCAGGACAGCAAGCCGCACTGGAAGTCCATCGCGGTTGGCCTGGCGCTGGGGTGGCGGCGGGGCGTCCAGGGCGGCGGGACGTGGGTTGCCCGCGTCATGCTGGATGGCCGTTACCGCGAGGGGCGGCTTGCTGCGGCGGACGATGTGCTTCCGGCAGACGGCAGCACGGTCCTGACGTTCGCACAGGCACAGACGCAGGCAGTTGCTTGGGCCGCCCGCCAGCGCCGCATAGCCGCCGGGGAAGAAACTGCGCCTGTCGCGCCCGCCGCGCCGTTCACGGTTGCTGACGCGATTGCGCTGCACCTGGCGGACCTTGCCCACAGGGGGAGCCGGGGCGTTGCCGTCACCGCCACTGCCGCCAACGCCCACATCACCCCGGCGCTGGGCAGCCTGCCGATGGCCAAGCTGACGGCGGACAAGCTGCGGGCTTGGCGGGATGCCCTGGCCGATGCCCCGCCGCGCCGCCGCACATCCGCCAAGGCTGCCGCACCTGGTAAGCCTGCCATTTCCCCAGCCCCACCTGTGGGCAAGCTGGATGCCGACTCTATCCGCCGCCGCCGCGCCACTGCCAACCGCATTCTGACGATCTTGAAGGCTGCCCTCACCTTTGCGCGGAAGCGCGGGCGGTATATTGGCAGCGATGACCCATGGAGGCTGGTAGAGCCGTTTGGCAAGGTAGATACGGCAAAGGTGCGGTGGCTTACCGACGATGAACAGCGCCGCCTAGTCAACGCTTGCCCACCGGATTTCCGGGCGCTGGTGACAGCGGCGCTGTTGACGGGATGCAGATACGGCGAGTTGGCGGCAGCCAAGGTTGGCGACCTCGATTGCCGGGCTGGGGCGCTTCACATTCCCATGAGCAAGTCCGGCAAGGCACGGCATGTGTTCCTGACAGATGAAGGTCGGGCGTTCTTTGGCCGGATTGCGCTGGGGAAGGAAGCTGACGCCCGCTTGTTCGAACGGGACCGGTTGGAGGGTCAGGCGACTAAGGCCAGGCCAGCTACGCGCCGCCGGGCTGCCGTGGAAGCTGCGCCTGCAATGACGCGCCGGGCTACATGGGGAAAGAGCGATCAATTCCGCTGGATGGCGGCAGCTTGTGCGGCAGCCCGCATCACCCCGGCGGTTTCGTTTCATGTGCTGCGGCACTCATATGCGACTAGACTTGCATCAAATGGTGCGCAACTGCTCGCAATCGCTGCACAGCTAGGGCACGCTGACACTCGGACTACGGAAAAACACTACGCCCATGCTGCGCCGTCTTATGTGGCTGATACGGTGCGGGCCGCATTCGGCAATCTTGGTATCGGAACACAGCAACAATCTGACGGAAACCCCGCCGCTATTACTCGTGAGTTTGTGCCGGGGCGTGTCGCGTGACACGCTTCCCATTTGTACAAGCGTTGCAAGCCGTCAAGTAAATTATTACCTTCTCAAGATACATATTTAGCGTTACTTGATATATTATTTTCAATGTGTAGCGCATATTCGAATTAATACTTGAGGCAGGGGTGTTGACCTTCGCCCCGGCTATCGCCAAAGATATCTGATGACGCACACGCACGGATACGCAACCATCAATGGCAGCCTAAGTTCTTTCGAAACTGAAACTGATATGCAGCGGCGTTTGCGGCAGAGTTTAGCATTAAAGGGTGAGAATAGTGATAATATCAGAAATCAAGAATGATGTAGCATTTGCCTCGATAGATGAATGGGGCCGAATTTCCGGCATGGGCAGAACGTCAATTTATGAAGCAATATCCCGTGGCGACCTGATTGCGCGCAAGATGGGCAGCAAGACACTCATTGATGTGCGGCACGGCGTTACGTGGCTTAATAGTTTGCCGATGGCAGCCATTCGCATCAAGGGTTCCGAGCCGAACGACATCAGGGCTTAACGCACCAGATAGGAACGCCTCTGTAAGCCTACCAGTGCCTAGATCGTAATCCAAACAGAAATCCCGGCAGCGCCGCCAAGCACCTGCCGGGTTCTGTCAAATCTCTCATAGGATACTGCTTACCAATGTCCCCAATACTACAATTCATGAACAGAGCGCAACCCTCAATCCGCATCGTCAAGCCAGTGTGGGACAGAGATGGGATGCTGTATGCCCCCCAACTGGGCAGCCCTGACGTGTTCAAGCCAAATAACCGGCGTTCCGAGCATACGCTGCGCCGTGTGAACATGGCACTGGCGTCCTACGTCCAGCAACCCGATGATGCTGCTTGGACGGCGCTCAAGCACGTATGTCTTACGCATAATTACCTTCGGTCACGCCAACGGTATTGCATTGACGTTGATAATTCATGGCATGTGCAATCAGAGAACGGCACGAAGCTTTGCGTCAGCATGTCATTGCTAACGGTCCATGACGAATATAATCCGATCAGCGTTCGGATGCTACATAACGCTGGCGGTAAGATGACGGCAGAAAGCACCAAAGCGGAGGAAGTGGATTATCTGATGCGAAACCTGGCATGGGTGAAAGGCCTATGGAATGGGGTAACGCATGTTGACGACCTGATGGCAATAAGTATAGCGGAAACATATGTTTTAGGAATGCTTAAAGAGGCATCGGTGCGAAAGAGTGCGGCATGATGGAAGCAGCCGAAACGGCGCTTACCGCCGCTGCACCCCGCCGCACCCAGTGGGACCTCAATCGCATTCCCGCTGACATGCGTGCCGCCGACAACTGGATATGCTGGCGGTTTGCGCCACCTGATCCAAAAACAGGCAAGCGGAAAAAGACACCGCTTAACGCACGCACCGGCATTACTTCAAATGTGCAAGATCAAGCTAATTACAGTGGCTTTCCTGCGGCTGTCGGTCCTTTTTCTGAAAGACACTGTGATGGTATAGGCTTTTGTCTTACTGGTTCTCCTTATACTATAATTGATCTAGATTATTCTGACGACATAGAGGTAAGGCAGGTTCAGGACGCTCTGCTAGCAAAGTTTGACACTTATATTGAGCGTTCGCCAAGCGGCAAGGGCTATCACATAATTTGCAAGGGTAAGTGCCGCAACGTCAAGACCAAATATGCGGAATTATTGTCAGTTGATTGCTACGCCACCATGACGGGCGACGTTTACCGCGACCTGCCTATTGTGGACTGCCAGGCGCAGCTTACGGAATTGGCAAACCTGCTTAGGCCATTGGAGGATGATGCGCCGCTAGACGTTCTTGACTGCCCACAGGTGGCGGAAGATGCGAACGTTCACGCGGCAATTCTTATGTCAGCTAAAGACGGTCCCAAGTTTGGCAGGCTGATGAACGGTGATGGTTCCGATCTTCGCAACGATCAAAGCAAGTCGGCAATTGACATGGCGCTGTGTAATTTGCTGGCAGGACACACCGGGAACGCGGCGCAGATTGAGCGCATGTATCGCGCTAGCAAGAACGCTGTGGACCCGGACCACTGCAACAGGCACCTCGACAGGAAGGGCTACCTGGCGGGGACAATCACGAAGGCTTTGCAGAACCGGGCGGCACGGGACGCCAAGCGGGCGGCATTCGAAGGCGCGGTGAACGACGTGGATATAAGGCCGTTGCTTGCCAACCTGGCGGCGAAGGCCAAGCCGGCGGCGGGCGGGGAACCTGTGGGCATCGCCATTGGCGGGATTGCGGCTATGGCCCTAGCGCCGCCGGAAGTAGGCTTCCTGACCCGCACGCGCTTGCCAGCGCCGCGCCTGCCGCTGGCGGCGTTCGGCCCGTGGTGGGCAAGCTGGATTGAGCGCACGGCGGCAGGAGCAAACGCGCCTCCGGATTACGTGGCAGCGCCGTTGCTGGCGGTAGGGTCGGCCTTGATCGGCAACGCCCGATGGGCACGCGGCTGGCACGGCTGGTTTGAGCCGCCGGCTCTGTGGCTTGCAAGCGTCGGCAACCCGTCATCAGGCAAGTCCCCCGGAGCCGCGCCGGTGATGCGGGAAGTGCTGGCTTTGGTGGAAGCACAAATGGCCCGCGGCTACCCCGATGCGCTGGCGGCATGGACGGAAGCCGCCAAGGTGGCAGAACTGACAGAGCGGCAGTGGGAGAAGGAGGCGGCTGCCGCCTTGAAGCAGGGCGGCGACGTGCCCCCCAAGCCGCAAGGGGCTGTCTGCCGCCCTGCCCCTGTCCGCCCGCGTGTCCGGGTGGCGGACGCGACGGTGGAAGCTCTGGCCGCGATCCTGGCTGGGCTACCAAAGGGCGTTCTGCACGTCCGGGACGAACTGGCCGGCTGGCTGCTGAACCTGCAACGCTACAGCGGCGGCAGTGACCGGCCTTTCTGGCTGGAGTCCTACGTGGGCGGCCCCTACACGGTGGACCGGCAGAAGAACCCCGTGCCGCTGTTCATCCCGCGCCTGGCGGTGGCGACGTTCGGCACCATCCAGCCCGACCGGCTAGAGGACGCCCTGACTGGCGTGGATGACGGCTTGGCCGGGCGCTTCCTGTGGGCCTGGCCGGACCCGCACCCGTTCCGCCGGCCGGCGCAGTCCTGTGACGCCCCGGCAGCGGCGCTGCGGCTGCAACGCCTGGCCGGGCTTGCCATGCCGGCCGGCGACGATGGCGAGCCGTGCCCGGCCTACGTGTCCCTGGACCCGGGCGCGGCCGACCTGTTGGAACGGTTCGCACGGGACATGCAGGTGGCGGAGGAAGGCGCGCAAGGACTGTTGAAGTCCAGCATGGGCAAGGCGCGCGGGCAGGTTCTCCGCCTGGCGCTGGTGCTGCAACTGCTGCGGTGGTGCGCCGACGACGGGCCGGAGCCGTCCACGGTGGACGCGGACGCCATGCAGGCCGCCGCCGACCTAATGCGTTCCTACTTCCTGCCGATGGCGGCCCGGGTGCTGGGGGACGCGAGCGTGCCGGCGGAGGAACGCAACGCCCGGACCCTGGCGGAGTGGATCATGCGGGAGCGCCCGGCAGTGGTGAACGTGTCCAGCATCCGGGACGGGGCGCGGCTGCCCGGCTTGCGGGAGAGCGAACCGGTGAAGCAGGCGTGCCGGTTCCTGGCGGACGCGCGTTGGCTGCTGCCACCGGCAGACACCGGCCAGGCTGGGCGTCCGCGGGGTGATTGGACCGTCAACCCGCTGCTGTGGGCGGCGAGAGCGTGACCGCGTTGCAGCCGCACCCTGGTCCTGGAAAAGGCGAAAGCTTACCAGGGAAGGGCGTGCGGACATGGTTTCTGCCTTTTCCGCCTTTTCCGGGGCTATTGATGGCGAAGAACGCGGCCCCGCCCAGCCGTCCGCGTCGGCTTACTCACAGGTGTTTCATCCCTCGACGACGCAGGCCCGGCAGCCGTTCCGCACCAAAGACAATACGGCTTGCGGTCATTTTCATGTTTTGTTCCCACGTTTGCTATAAGACGATGCCGAGCGGGAGAATAAGGCACGGTTGCAGCTCTTGACGTTCCCCGGTCCCGAAAAAGGCGAGAAAGGCGAAAACCCCGGCACGGCCATGCCCCGGATTTCAACTTTGACGTAATATGGACATGCAACATGAACAGCCGCCCGGCCATGCGACCCGGCCAGCTACCTACCTGACTACCCCTGTGGGCACAATACCGTAACGCGAAGGAATTATGAAGATGACTGACAGCAATTCAAAGCCTGCATCAATCTATGCAATAGAGAATAGCGTTCCGATGCCGCAAGGTGGTGCCGGTAGGGAGTTGCAGCTTGTGCCTGTTGATACAGGCGTAATACAGGTTGCCAATCGCGGCAAGTTTGCACCTGGCGTTAGCGGCAACGTAAAGGGCAGGCCGAAAGGTAGCCGCAATAAGCTGTCGGAATTATTCATTGCTGCAATGCGCCAGGACTTTGCCGAGCATGGGCCGTCAGCAGTAGCGCAGCTTAGGGAGCGTGATCCAGGGCAATATCTCGCAGCAATCAGAAGTTTGATACCAGCGCATGTAATAGCAGAAGATGGCGACAAGCTGCCGATTGTTGATGATGCCGAATTGAGCGATAGCGAATGGGCCGATGCGGTGGATGCGGAGGGCAACCCGCACGATAGACACAGGCAGCAATCACGGCGCAACAAGGCAATGCAATTGGTGCTGGAAAGCCGGGCTGTATCCGTGCGGGAAGCAATGCGTATGTTGGAGGCGGACCTCGACTGAAGCGATGGTGGAATGCAACTTGCCGTATGTGGCATCAGCTAAGCATCAACACCTGTGGGCAGGGTAGCCGCCGCCGCCGATGTGCCCGCAGGGTTGCGCCCCCCTGGCCTAGACGCCCCGGAACCGGGTTTGCAGCGCGGGCCGTCTAGGGCTGCCTGATACCCTGGCCGGTGTTGTGCCCCGTCCGCACCTGGCGAGGGCATCAGGGGAGTCTAGGAACGCCGGGAAAGGCCATGCCAACAGCAGCCCGCACGCCGCTTGGGTGAAACGCACATGCCTATGCCGCGGAAGCCTGTGCGTCCTGCTGGCAGCTACTAAATTCTATCAATACAGAAATGAATAAAGCTCTTGACCCACAGCCGGACCAAGAGCTTTGCCATAACTAGCTTGCTGCTAGTGAGCGTAATGAGCGTTGACCATAGCCACAACTAGCTGAAGCGTATAATGATTTAGTATTCCGCCAGAGGCAGTCGAGACCACGAACAGCACGACGTAGCGTAACCATCCCAGTTTTGTAGCCTTGTCTGGCGGGTATGGGATCGTTCTGCTCAAGATCGGCCAGAAAAGGATGCCGGCGAGGAAGGATGATAAGTAGTAAAAAACATTAAGCTTGGTAAGATCATAGGCTGCTGCAATTGCTACTACGATTATAAAACGGTGTGCTATCTCAAACAGCAAGTTTGGGACGTATTCTATCCGCTCTTGTGTTTCGCGCTTTAGCTCCTCACTCGCCAACGTAAACTGCCCTCCCTGGCACATATCCTACTAGCTAGAACTTGGTAACAGAGCCACGTTCTGACAAGGGAGCGGCAACCTGTGGGCAATGCAGCCTGCTGCTCCGATGCTGCCCACAGTGTTTTGCCGCCCTGCCGGATGCCGTGCCAGGCTGCCTGGCAAGAAACGGGCGCTGGACGGCTTTGATTGCGCGGCTGCACGCTCTCGACTAGGCGACCCGGCCACGGCATCAGGCGGGCAGATTTCACGAGCTATCGTTCGCGTTTCGCGGCGGGGTGCAGCCCGGCTTGACGCCCGGCCAGGATCGGGCCGGTTTCGAGGCGTCCAGGCACCCGCCGCCATCGTTGCCATGCGACCCGGCCAGTGCATCCGTTCCCCTATAGGCAGGCATACCGAACCGGCAAGCGATGTTGCTGCTACGTTCTGCTTTATGGCTTGCGAGCGTAAGGAAGAATGTCCTAATTATCCCTATGACGAAGCGGACTTCATGCTTATAGTGCGTCATGGCTTTCAACGCATCCGCTTCAGCAGATCATGACAGGTCCATCTTTCCTTCACAGGCGATGGTGGCCGAAGCTAACTTTATTCTAAGAGTGTGGCTGGGTTCAGGAAGAAGTGACCAAACTGTGCTGGATGAGTCTGTGGATAAAGTCGTGATAAGAATTCTGAAACTTGCCAGTTCACAGGTGTCCGAGCAATCAAATCGTTCTCGATAAATTTTCCCGCGTCGGAACATAAGGCGTAAGCCTCAAGAGTTGCCGTTCTTATTCTTTTCACGCTAAATATGTACCTTGATCTCTCCTTCTGGTTCCTAAGATCGCCTAGCCTGTTTTTAACCCTATAGTCATTTGGTATAGTTTCTCTTGCAAACTCAGCTCGGTGACGGACTTCACCTTTGTGTCCAAATACCTTGAATTCAAGAGTCCACATTCCATGAACAAGAGCATTGCGTTTACTATTTAGAGCACTAAATCTTTCCTCTAAGTTTACAAGTTTTAGAATTGCAAAATCTGTAAGCTGGGATGTTGCCAATGCGACAATCATGCTCATTGAACGTCGCGCGCCAATGCTCTGGAAAACTATGGAACCCTTGGAGAAATTAATGTCAAGCAGTTTGCTTAGCAGCAACGCTTCTAAAGTTTCGACTTGACCCCATGCTTCTAGAAACAGCCCCAGCGCGGAATGATGAGCGTCCCCTTGCGGAAGGTAATCCTCAAGGTAGATGCGGCCAGCAACACGTTCGTGTGGTAGGGTTGGACGGGGGCCGGGAAGCCCAAGGTTTACAGGAACCGGAAGGTTGCCACCGTGGACGACCCGAACAGATGGGGAGAATTGTTCCATGAACACCAAGGACCACGGGGACAGTCAGAGCGTGTGCCCGGACGAAGCTCTCAGGGATGAGACGCTTCGAAGGATGCTGACAACATCAAGGCGAGTTGCCAAGCCAGCCAAGACGGTGCTTCCCGCTAAGCGCCGCCTTGGCGATGCCTCCAAGCCAGGAAAGCCCTTGCCAACTGGCGAGTCGTCTTAGGCCGCACTAGCCCGCCAATAGGTGCGGCGCTGGGCAGCCTACCGCGTTTACCCCGGCTGCATCGCCACCGGCGGGCGTCCAGGGCGTCCAGCACGCCCAGTGCGGAGGAACCAACACTACCTCACAACTTAGTGCTAGACCGGCCTTCCGAGACGTTGTTTTCTGCTGGTGTCCTACAGAGGTTTCAGCATGGCTACAATAACCACCGAGACGCGGAAGCGTGGCGTATTTGGCTGGCTTGTCGCTCTGCTGTTCTGGGGTTGGAACGCCTTGATGGCCTGGGGCTTGTTGTCAGGCTTGGCAAAGACGGCTGACAGCTACCCCGCCATCAACAGTGAGGCAGGCCGCGCGGGCGCTGCTATCGGGACAGCGCTGGGCGTCGGAACGATCCTGTTCTTCTGGGTAGCCGGGACGGTGATCCTCGGTCTGATGATGCTGTTCACGCGGGGTAAGAAAGTAATCGTTGCCCATGAGGCTTAGGGCCTCCAAAGAGACGCCAGCTTATTGCCGCACCTGGACGCCCGCGGCGCAGGCGGCGGGCCACAGCGGGACCGTCGCCGTGGCCCAACTTGCCGCCATCATCCGTGGCTGTTCACACAGCACATATTAGGTGCCTATCTAGGCATCCAGGCCAATCTAGGCGGCTGCCGGGCGCTAAGTGCTTGTAAATGCTGGCGTCCCGTAGGGGATTCGAACCCCTGTTACCGCCGTGAGAGGGCGGTGTCCTAGGCCTCTAGACGAACAGGACGTGGCCAGGCGCACCATCTAGGACAGCGCCGCGCGCAGATCAACCCTCTTTCCCCCCTGCCCGACGCGCCGCGTCCCGCTTGCCCGTCCGGCAGGCGTCCGAGCAGAACCGCACCTCGTCCCATGTCTTCGCCCACTTCTTCCGCCACGCGAACGGGCGCCCGCACGCCGCGCACACCTTGGTCGGCAGCGTCGGCTTCTTGTGTGCCATCAGCGCGCCAGCCCGACCCGGCCCAGCACCCGGCCGCTACGGGTGTCCAGCACCACGACCCGGTCCGGCCCGCCGCCCTGCAACTGCACCGCCAGCCGGTCCGGCGCCGCCGAAGCCCCGGCGATGCGCGTGCCGATAGGCTCGTCCAGCACCGCACTCGCAATCGTGCCGCCGCCGGACGACATGCGCTGGGCCAGCAGCGCAACCAGCGTGATGGTCCCGCCGACGATCAGGACGCCCATGACCACGACCGCAACCTTCAATCCGCCCAACCCCGCCCTCCCCCATGTCTGACGCCAGCCCCGGCCTCGGCCTTGACCTAAGCCCCGGCAGGCTGCCCGGCCGGATCGAGGTCGTGGCCGGGCCGGAGGCCGCCGGGCAGCGCACCGACCGGTTCCTGGCCGACGCCATCGGCACGATGTCGCGCAGCCGCGTCAAGTCCCTGATGCAGGACGGCGCCGTGCTGCGGAACGGCGCCGTCCTGCGCGAGCCTGCAGAGGCCGTGCAGCCTGGCGCCCGCTTCGTCGTGCAGCGCCCGGCCCTGTCCGCCGCCGTGCCGCAGCCGCAGGCGATCCCGTTCCCGATCCTATATGAAGACAACGACCTGATCGTGCTGGACAAGCCGGCGGGCCTGGTGGTGCATCCGGCGCCGGGCAACGAGGACGGCACCCTGGTCAATGCCCTGCTGGCCCATTGCGGCGACAGCCTGCCCGGCATCGGCGGCGAACGGCGGCCCGGCATCGTGCATCGCCTGGACAAAGACACCAGCGGCGTCATGGTGGTCGCCAAGACCGAGGAGGCGTTGGCCCGCCTGTCCGCCATGTTCGCCGCCCGTGACCTGGACCGCGCCTACCTCGCCTTGGCCTGGGGCACCCCGGCGCCCCTGGCGGGCGAGGTGGAGGGCGCCATCGGCCGCGACCCGCGCGACCGCAAGCGCATGGCGCTGGTGGCCCGCGGCGGCAAGGCGGCCTTGACCCGCTATCGCACGCTGCGGAACTGGGCGCCCGCCGCGGCGCTGCTGGAATGCGTGCTGGCGACCGGGCGCACCCACCAGATCAGGGTCCACATGGCCAGCATCGGCCATCCGCTGGTGGGCGACCCGGTGTATCTGCGCCGGGTGCCGGCGGCGGCGAAGGCGCTGTCCGCCCCGGTGCGCGGGTCGCTGCTGGACTTTCCGCGCCAGGCGCTGCACGCGGCCCGGCTCGGTTTCGCCCATCCGCGCACCGGCGCCCCCTTGTCGTTCGAGCGGCCGGTCCCGCCGGATATGGCGGCGCTGGTCGCGGCGCTGGACGAATGACAGCCTGCTTGTCCCATTGTCTTTGACAGGACCTGAGCGGTCCTGTATAAGAATCGGACTGGGGCGGCGGGCGTGCCGCACCAGGGCCTGTCCGATGACCTGCCGCTGCGGGGCGGTCGCCGGGACGTGATGTGCATTATCGCGCCTGACCCTTCTACCGTCGCAACTGACCGGTTTGCTCCGCCGTATAGGGTTGTAGATCGTCAACAGACGAATGAGGCCGAATCCATGGCTGCTGCTATTATCAATGTCGCCCCAGAGGGCAACCTCTCCCGCTATCTGCAGGAGATACGCAAGTTTCCGATGCTGGCTCCCGAGGAGGAGCTGGCCCTGTCCCGCCAATGGCGCGACGACGAGAACATGGAGGCGGCGCATAAGCTCGTCACCTCGCACCTGCGGCTCGTCGCCAAGATCGCGATGGGCTACCGCGGCTACGGCCTGCCGGTAGGCGAGCTGATCAGCGAGGGCAACGTCGGCATGATGCAGGCCGTCAAGCGGTTCGACCCCGACCGGGGCTTCCGTCTGGCTACCTATGCCATGTGGTGGATCAGGGCCGCGATCCAGGAATACATCCTGCATAGCTGGTCCCTGGTAAAGATGGGCACCACCGCCGCGCAGAAGAAGCTGTTCTTCAACCTGCGCCGGCTGAAGGGCCAGATGCAGGCCATCGAGGACGGCGACCTGAAGCCGGAGCAGGTTGCGAAGATCGCCCGTATGCTGGCCGTCCCGGAGCAGGACGTGGTCAGCATGAACCGCCGCCTGGCCGCGCCGGACAACAGCCTGAATGCCCCCGTCCGCGCCGACAGCGAGGGCGAGTGGCAGGACTGGCTGGTGGACGAAAGCGCCAGCCAGGAAAGCGAACTGGCCGACCGCGAGGAGCTGACGGGCCGCAAGGCGTTGCTGAGCAGCGCGTTGAAGACCCTAAACGAGCGCGAGCGGCATATTCTGATCGAGCGCCGGCTGAAGGACAATCCGACGACGCTGGAAGACCTGTCCCAGCAGTATAACATCAGCCGCGAGCGGGTGCGGCAGATCGAGGTTCGCGCCTTCGAGAAGCTGCAGAAGGCCATGAAGACCCAGGTGGCCGAGCGTAGGATGGCGCAGGCGGCCTAACCTTCGCCTGCCGACCTGCATACTGCCCCCTCTCCCTTCGGGAGAGGGTCGGGGTGAGGGAGGCAGCGAGGACCGCATTACACCTTCTCAAGCACAGTCCTTCTAACTCGAAAGAGTGCGCTTGCCGTTTCCCTCACCCCGACCCTCTCCCGGAGGGAAAGGGAGCAGTCAGCGCCTCTACCCCTCAAACGGGTCGCGCATCAGGATGGTGTCGTCGCGCTCGGGACTGGTGGACAGCAGTGTTACCGGCACCTCCACCAACTCTTCAACCCGTCGCACATACTTGATCGCCTGCGCCGGCAAATCCGCCCAACGGCGAGCGCCGCGCGTGCTGCCGGACCAGCCCTCGATGGCCTCATAGACCGGCACCGCCGCAGCCTGGGCCGCCTGTCCCGCCGGCAGATGCTGGAACCGCTGGCCACCGATCTCGTATCCCACCCCGATCTGCAACTCCATTACCCCATCCAGCACGTCAAGCTTGGTCAACGCCAAGCCCTGGATGCCGCCGACCTTGCAAGCCTGCCGCACCAGCGCCGCATCGAACCAGCCGCACCGGCGCGGACGCCCCGTGACGGTGCCGAACTCATGCCCGCGGATACCCAGCAGCTTGCCGGTGTCGTCGTGCAGCTCGGTCGGGAACGGGCCGGAGCCAACCCGCGTCGTGTAGGCCTTGGCGATGCCCAGCACCATGCCGACCTGCGCCGGGCCGACGCCCGACCCGGCGGCAGCCGTCGCCGCTATGGTGTTGCTGCTGGTCACGAAGGGATAGGTCCCGTGGTCCACGTCCAGCATGACGGCCTGCGCCCCCTCGAACAGGATACGGCTGCCGGCCTTGCGGGCGGCGGCCAGCCGCTCCCACACCGGCTCCACATGCGGCAGGATGCGCGGCGCCAGGCCGAGCAGCAGATCCAGCAGCGCCTGCTTCTCGAACGGCGCTGCGCCCAGGCCGGTCAGCAGGGTGTTGTGGTGCAGCAGCACCTCGTCCAGCTTGAGCGACAGCACCTCCGGCTCCGCCAGGTCGCAGACCCGTATGGCGCGGCGGGCCACCTTGTCCTCGTAGGCCGGGCCGATGCCGCGCCCCGTGGTGCCTATCTTCCGCTCCCCGCGGGCGGCCTCCCGCGCACGGTCCAGCGCGCCATGCACCGGCAGGATCAGCACGGCGTTCTCGGCGATCCGCAGGTTGTCCGGGCCGACGTTCAGGCCCTGGGCGCGCACGCGGTCCATCTCCGCCAGCAGCGCCTCGGGATCAATGACGACACCGTTGCCGATCACCCCCAGCTTGCCGCGCACCAGCCCGCTGGGCAGCAGCGACAGGCGGTAGGTCTGGTTGCCCACCACGAGCGTGTGCCCGGCGTTGTGCCCGCCCTGGAAGCGCACGACGATATCGGCCCGGCTGGCGAGCCAGTCCACGACCTTGCCCTTCCCCTCGTCCCCCCACTGGGCACCGATGACGGCGACGTTGGGCATCTAGCTCTCCTTGTGCGCGGCGATGTGCGAAGCGTAGGCCAACGGAACCGCGGCGCCGTCCCGCAAGACGTGGGTGCAGCGCAGGCGCATCGCCTCCGCCGCAGGGTCAGGGCATTCGGCCAGCGCCGGGATGGTCGCAAAGCCGCCGGCGCGCAGCGCGGCTGCGTCCCCGGCCGGCGTGCCCCATGGCAGGTAGGCGCGCGGACGTTCCGGCAGCGGCGGCAGGGCGCGCAGCAGCGCGTCCGGCAGCAGCGTCAGGCCCGTCGCCGGCTCCGCATCTCCGGATACGTAGCGCCCGCCGCGGCCCAGCTCCTCATGCCGGCCCGGCGCGAACACCGTGACACAGATACCGGTGTGGTAGCGGAAGCCGCGGAACTCGATGGGGTCCAGCGTCAGGCGCAGCCCCGGCGCCTGCGCCTGTATCGCCAGCACCGTGGCGCGCAGCCGGGCGCACAGCGCGGCGGAAGCCGGGGGCAGGTCGGCGGCGGCCAGCACGTCCAGCGCCGGGCCGGCAGGCCCCGCCACCAGCAGCAGGTCGGTCAGCAGCCGGGCGATGGGGCCGCCGTGCCGGGCGACCTCGGCGGCGTCCTTGCGGTCCAGCGCGTGGGTCAGCGCCCGGCGGGCCGGTCCGATAATCCCGGCCTCGTCCAGCAAGGTCGGCGCAAGCGGCGGCAGGGTGAGGTCGAAGCTGACGCGATCCAACCCGATGGCGGATAGCGCCGCGGCGCCCAGCACGATGATCTCCGCATCGGCGGCCGGCGAGTCCACGCCGATCAGCTCGATCCCCGCCTGCGCCACCTGCCGGTCCGCGGCCAGCCCAAGCCCGCGCGCCAGCAGGCATTGCCCGGCATAGGACAGGCGCAGCGGCCGGGGATGCCCGGCCATGCGGGTCGAGGCGATGCGCGCCACCTGCGGCGTCATGTCGGCGCGCAGGCCCATCATGCGATGCGCCGCCGGGTCCATGACACGGAACGCCTGGTCCTGCATCGCGTTGCCGGCGCCGGCCAGCAGCCCGTCCTCGAACTCCAGCAGCGGCGGCTTGACCCGGCCATAGCCGTGGGCGGCGAACGCCTCCATCAGGGCGTGGACGGTCGCGGCCTCCGTCTCCGCCTCGGGCGGCAGCAGGTCGTGCAGGCCGGCCGGCAGCAGCGCCGGGTTGGGGGGCAGGTCGTCGGTCATGCGGTGCGGCGTATAGACTAGAACTGCAGGGACGTCGCCTGGACCACCAGCGGCAGGGCGCGCACCCGGGCCAGCACCGGCTCCGGCACGGGCGCGTCCACCGATGCCAGGCAGATCGCGTCGCCGCCCGCCGTGGCGCGGCCCAGGTGGAAGGTGGCGATGTTGATGCCCGCATCGGACAGCGCCGCGCCGAAGCGCCCGATGAAGCCCGGCCGGTCCTGGTTGGTGACATACAGCATGTGACGGCCGAAATCGGCCTCCACCTTGATGCCCTTGACCTCCACCAGCCGCGGGCTGCTGGCGCCGAACAGCGTGCCGGCGACGCTGCGGGTCAGCCGGTCGGTGGCGACCGTCAGGCGCACCAGCGTCTGGTATTCGCTAGGCCGGTCATGGACCGTCTCCGACACGTCCATGCCGCGCTCCCGCGCCACCACCGGGGCGTTCACCATGTTGACGCCCGCCATCAGGGGGCCGAGCAGCCCGGCCACCGCCGCCGCCGTCAGCGGGCGGTGGTTCAGCGCCGCGGCCTGGCCCTCGTACTCGATGGCGACGCTGCACGGCGCCCCGCCGTCTGCCGCCGTCATCTGCCCGGCGAACGCGCCCAGCAGGCGGCACAGCTCCATGTAGGGCCGCAGCCGCGGCGCGTCCTCCGCCGACACCGACGCCATGTTGACGGCGTTGGACACCGCGCCGGTCAGCAGGAAGTCGGCCATCTGGTCCGCCACCTGCAATGCGACGTTCTCCTGCGCCTCGGTCGTGGCGGCGCCCAGGTGCGGCGTGCAAACCACGGTGTCGAAGGCGAACAGGGGGTTGCTGGTGGCCGGCTCCGTCTCGAACACGTCCAGCGCGGCGCCTGCGACGTGGCCGCTGGCCAGCGCCCCGGCCAGTGCCGCCTCGTCCACCAGGCCGCCGCGGGCGCAGTTCACGATACGGACGCCGGGCTTGCAGGCGGCCAGGGCGTCGCGCGACAGGATGTTGCGGGTGGCGTCGGTCAACGGGGTGTGCAGCGTGATCACGTCGGCGCGGGCCAGCAGGTCCGCCAGCTCCACCTTCTCGACGCCCAGGGCGACGGCGCGGGCTTCGGTCAGATAGGGGTCGTAGGCGACCACGCGCATGTGCAGGCCGACGGCCCGGTTGGCGACGATGCCGCCGATGTTGCCGCAGCCGATCAGGCCCAGCGTCTTGCCCGTCAGCTCGACGCCCAGGAAGCGGTTCTTCTCCCACTTGCCGGCGCGGGTGCTGGCGGTGGCCTCGGGGATTTGCCGGGCGAGGGCGAACATCATGGCGATGGCGTGCTCGGCCGTTGTCACGGCGTTGCCGTTCGGCGTGTTCATCACCACGACGCCGCGGGCGGTGGCGGCTTTCACGTCCACGTTGTCCACGCCGATGCCGGCACGGCCGACCACGCGCAGGCGCGGCGCTGCGTCCAGCACCTCCTGCGTGACCTTGGTGGCGGAGCGTATGGCAAGGCCGTCATACCCGCCGATGCAGGCGCGCAGCTCCGCCGGGGACAGGCCGGGGCGAAGGTCCACCTCGACGCCGCGGTTGCGGAACACCTCGACGGCGGCCGGCGACAGCTTGTCGCTGATAAGGACGCGGGGTGCCGTCATGCCGCCTCGGCGGCGACGCGGGCATAGGCCCACTCGATCCAGGGCAGCAGCGCCGCGACGTCCGCCGTCTCGACCGTGGCGCCGCCCCAGATGCGCAGGCCCGGCGGGGCGTCGCGATACGAAGCCACGTCATAGGCCACGCCCTCCTTGTCCAGCAGCCCGGCCAGGCGCTTTGCCGCCTTGGCCTGGCCGTCGGCGTCCAGCGCGGCGAACCAGGGTGCGGTGATCCGAAGGCAGATGCTGGTGCAGGACCGCGTGGCCGGGTCGGCGGCGAGGAAGTCCACCCAGGGCGTGCGCGCCACCCAGGCGGCAACGGCGGCTAGGTTGGCCTCGCTGCGGGCGATCAGGGCCGGCAGGCCGCCGATGGACTCGGCCCAGCGCAGGCCGTCCAGCGCGTCCTCCACGCACAACATGCTGGGCGTGTTGATGGTCTCGCCGCGGAAGATGCCGGCGGACAGCTTGCCGCCGCTCGTCATGCGGAACACCTTCGGCAGCGGCCAGGCGGGCTTGTAGGACTCCAGCCGGGCGACGGCGCGCGGGGACAGGGCGATCATGCCGTGCGCCGCCTCTCCGCCCAGCACCTTCTGCCAGGACCAGGTGACGACATCGAGCTTGTCATACGGCATCGCCATCGCGAACGCGGCGGAGGTCGCGTCGCAGATCACCAGGCCGTCCCGCTCCGTGCCGATCCAGTCGGCATGGGGCAGGCGCGTGCCGGAGGTGGTGCCGTTCCAGGCCAGCACCAAGTCGCGCGCCGGGTCCACGCCGGCGAGGTCGGGCAGGTGACCGTACGGGGCGGCGCGCACGCGGGCGTCGGGCAGCTTGAGCTGCTTCACCACGTCGGTGGCCCAGGCTTCCGAGAAGCTCTCGAACGCCATGATGTCCACGCCGCGGGCGCCGAGCATGGACCACATCGCCATCTCGACCGCGCCGGTGTCCGATCCCGGCACGATGCCCAGGCGCCAGTCCGGCGGCAGGCCCAGCATGGCGTGGGAGCGGTTTATCACCTCCTGCAGCCGCGCCTTCGGCCCGGCGGCGCGGTGGCTGCGGCCCAGCAATGCGCCGGACAGCGCCTGCAAGGACCAGCCCGGACGCTTGGCGCAGGGGCCGGAGGAGAAATCGGGGTTGGCCGGGCGCAGGTGCGGCTTGACCGGCGCGGCGTCGAGTGCGAGCGACATGTTCGCTCTCCCTTCCAGAAGAGGAGCGTCCCGTTGGGGGGACGTGGCCCGCAGCCGGTGTAGGCCGGCGTGGGATGGAGCGCAATCGCTGCTGCTCCCTCTCCCTCCGGGAGAGGGCCGGGGTGAGGGAGGCGGAAAGGACCGAACTCGACCTGGCGAGATCGGTTAGGGACGTGCCTTCCGGGAAAGGTCGGCGCTTGCGGCCTCCCTCACCCCGGCCCTCTCCCGGAGGGGGAGGGAGCAGCACCGTGCCCGAGCGGGCCGTGGCCGCCGCCCAGCCCCGGCGCAGCCAGGATCGCGGCGTGGACGTAGGCGCCGGCCCGCAGCACCGCGTCCCGCAGCGGCATCCCCTGCGCCAGCCCGGCAGCGACCGCGCTCGCCAGCGTGCAGCCGGTGCCGTGGGTGTGGCGCGTCTCGATGCGGGCGCTCCGGATGACCTCCACGCCATCCGCCGTGGCCAGGACATCCTCCACCACCGGACCGGACAGATGCCCGCCCTTCAGCAGCACGGCCCGCGCGCCCAGGTCCAGCAAGGCCCGCGCGGCGTCGAATGCGGCGGCATGGTCCGGTATGGGCCGCCCAAGCAGCGCCTCCGCCTCCGGCACGTTGGGCGTCAGCAGCGCCGCCAGAGGCAGCAGGTCACGCAGCAGCGCCGTTACGGCGCCATCGTCCAGCAGCCGAGCGCCACCCTTGGCGACCATCACCGGGTCCACCACCACCGGCACCCCGGCGCCGCGTAGCGCAGCCGCAACGGCCGCCACCATCTCCGCCGTTCCCAGCATCCCCGTCTTCACGGCATCCGCGCCGATGTCGTCCAGCACCGACCGCATCTGCTGCTGCACGAAGCCCGGCGGCACCGGCAGCACGCCCTGCACCCCCAGCGTGTTCTGCGCCGTCAGCGCCGTGATCGCCGTCGCGCCGTAGCCGCCCAGCGCCATCACCGTCTTGAGGTCCGCCTGGATGCCCGCACCGCCGCCGGAGTCCGACCCGGCGACGATCAGCACGCGCCCTAGCCGCACGCCCGTCATGCCGCCTGGCTGGCCGCCGCCCGTATGGTGTCGCAAAGCTCCAGCACGATGCGGTCCACCATCGCGCCGTCCTCCCCCTCCGCCATCACGCGCACCACCGGCTCGGTCCCGCTGGAACGGAGCAGCAGGCGGCCGGTCAAGCCCAGCTCGGCCTCCGCCGCGGCGACGGCCGCCAGCACGTGCGGGTGGTGCAGCGGCGCCGGGCCGGTGAAGCGGACGTTGCTGAGGCGCTGCGGCAACGGCTCGAACAGGCGGCAAGCCTCGCTGGCCGGACGCCCCTGCTCCACCAGCACCGCCAGCACCTGCAACGCCGCAACCAGGCCGTCCCCGGTCGTCGCATAGTCGGACAGGATCATGTGGCCGGATTGCTCCCCGCCCACGTTGATGCCATCGGCGCGCATCCGCTCCACCACATAGCGGTCGCCGACCCTGGTGCGGTGCAGGTGCAGGCCCTGACCCGTCAGGAACCGCTCCAGCCCCAGGTTGGACATCACCGTCGCCACCACGCCGCCGCCGGTCAGGCGCCCTGCCCGACCCCAGCTCTGCGCGATCAGGCCGAGGATCTGGTCGCCGTCCACCAGCTCGCCGCGTTCGTTGGACAGCAGCAGCCGGTCCGCGTCGCCGTCCAGGGCGATGCCGAGATCCGCCTTGTGTTCCAGCACCTTGCCGCACAGGAACGACGGCACGGTGGAGCCGCAGCCGCTATTGATGTTGAAGCCGTCCGGCTCGACGCCGACCGGGATGATCGTAGCACCCAGCTCCCACAGCACGGTCGGCGCAACCCGGTAGCCCGCGCCGTTCGCGCAATCCACCACGATGCGCATCCCGTCCAGCGTCAGCCCGCGCGGGAAGGTCGCCTTCGCGGCCTCGATATACCGCCCGCCGGCGTCGTTCAGCCGGGCGGCGCGGCCCAGCTTGGTCGGCGCCGCCATGCGCGGAGAACGGTCGGCGGCCATCAGCGCCTCGATCTCCATCTCGGTCGTATCGGACAGCTTGTAACCGTCGGGGCCGAACAGCTTGATGCCGTTGTCCTCGAACCCGTTATGCGACGCGGAGATCATCACGCCGAGGTCGGCGCGCAGGCTGCGTGTCAGCATGGCGATGGCCGGCGTCGGCAGCGGCCCCACCAGCGTCACGTCCATGCCGGCGCCGATGAAGCCCGCGACCAGCGCCGGCTCGATCATGTAGCCGCTCAGGCGGGTGTCCTTGCCGATGACGACCTGGTGGCGGTGGTCGCCGCGGACGAACATCAGCCCGGCGGCTTGGCCGAGCTTAAGGGCGGTCTCGGCCGTCATCGGGTCCACGTTGGCCTTGCCGCGTATGCCGTCCGTGCCGAACAACCGTCGCTTGCTCATGCCAACCCCCAACCGTTGCCTACGCGTAACCCTAGCCCGCCAGTGCCTGCCACACGCGCACCGCCTGTACCGTGGCGGCGACATCGTGAACGCGCAGGATGGAGGCGCCTTGCAGCAGGGCGTATAGCCCGGCTGCAAGCGAACCCGCCATCCGGTCCGCCGGGTCCGGCACGCCCGAAAGCTGGCCGATGAACCCCTTGCGCGACACCCCGACCAGGATGGGGCACCCAAGCGTCCCCAATGCGGCAAGGCCGCGCAGCGACGCGATGCTGCCCTCGGGCGTCTTGGCGAAGCCGATCCCGGGGTCCACGGCAATGCTGGCTCGGCTGACGCCAGCCGCTTCTGCATTGATAACCCGCATGGAAAGTTCGGCCAGGACCTCTGCAGCCACATCGCCATACCGCGCCAAGCCGGTCATCGTCGCCGGGGTACCGCGCATGTGCATCAGGACGACGGGACAGCCCCGGGCGGCCACCAGGGCCAGCGCGCGGGGGTCATGGGACAGGGCGGACACGTCATTCACAATGCTGGCACCAGCATCCAGCGCCGCCGCCATCGTGTCGGCGTTGCGGGTGTCCACCGACAGCGGCACCCCTGCACCGGCCAGCGCCGCTATAACGGGAAGGATGCGCCGGCGTTCCTCGTCCGGCGGTGTCGGCTCGGCGCCGGGCCGGGTGCTTTCTCCGCCGATGTCCAGGATTGCGGCGCCGTCCTCGATCATCCGAAAGCCCGCCGCAACGGCGCAGCCAAGGTCCTGGTGCAGCCCGCCATCGCTGAAGCTGTCCGGCGTGACGTTAAGGATGCCCATGACAGCCGGGCCGGGCGGCAGCCCCGCCCATCGCGCCGGCAAAGAAAAGGCCGGTCCCGCTTGCGCGAGACCGGCCCCTTGTTCAGCCACCCCAGCCTAGCCCGGCTGCGGCTGCGGCCCAAGCCCGCCCGTGGGCGGCGGCGCCAACGGCCGTCCGGAGGTCGGAACCGAGGTCCTGCGCTCCGGCGCCGGCTCGTCCACCACCCGCTTGATGATCGGCTCGCCGCGCAGCACCATCCGGATTTCCTCGCCGGATAGCGTCTCGTGCTCAAGCAACGCGTTGGCCAGCAAGTGCAGCTCGTCAAGCTTGTCGGTCAGCAACTGCTTGGCACCGTTGTAAGCAGTGTCGAGCAGCACCTTCACTTCCGAGTCGATCTCCCGTGCCGTCGCCTCGGACACGTTCTTGTTCTGCGTTACCGAGTGGCCGAGGAACACCTCCTGGCTGTTATCGCCATAAGCGACCATGCCGAGCTTATCGCTCATGCCCCACTCGGTCACCATCGCACGGGCGCAACGGGTTGCCTGCTTGATGTCGCTGGACGCACCGGTCGAAATACGGTCCTTGCCGAACGCTAGCTCCTCTGCCGCACGACCGCCCATAGCGCCCTTCATGAACGAGACTAGGTCGCCCTTGTATTCGCTCAGGTGGTCGGTCTCCGGCAGACTCATCACCATGCCCAGCGCACGTCCGCGCGGGATGATCGTCGCTTTGTGGATCGGGTCGCCGCCCGGCGTGTAGATCTTGCACAGGGCGTGGCCGGCCTCGTGGTAGGCGGTCATGCGGCGCTCGTCGTCGGTCATGATGAGCGACCGGCGCTCGGCGCCCATCATCACCTTGTCCTTGGCAAACTCAAACTCCGCCATCGCCACCACGCGCTTGCTCAAGCGGGCGGCCAGCAGGGCGGCCTCGTTGACCAGATTGGCCAAGTCGGCTCCGGAGAAGCCGGGCGTGCCGCGGGCGATCACCTTGGGGTCCACGTCGCTGCCCAGCGGCACCTTCCGCATATGAACGCGCAGGATCTTCTCCCGTCCGCCCACGTCGGGGTTCGGCACTACCACCTGGCGGTCGAACCGGCCCGGACGCAACAGCGCCGGGTCGAGCACGTCCGCGCGGTTGGTCGCGGCGATAAGGATTACGCCCTCGTTGGCCTCGAAGCCGTCCATCTCCACAAGCATCTGGTTCAGCGTCTGCTCGCGCTCGTCGTTGCCGCCGCCAAGCCCGGCACCACGATGCCGGCCGACCGCGTCAATCTCGTCAATGAAGATGATGCAGGGCGCGTTCTTCTTGCCCTGCTCGAACATGTCGCGCACGCGGCTGGCGCCGACGCCCACGAACATCTCCACGAAGTCCGAGCCGCTGATGGTGAAGAACGGCACGTTGGCCTCGCCGGCGATGGCGCGTGCCAGCAGCGTCTTGCCGGTGCCCGGCGGTCCCACCAGCAACACGCCTTTGGGTATCTTGCCGCCCAGGCGCTGGAACTTTTGCGGGTCCTTCAGGAACTCGACGATCTCGACCAGCTCGCTCTTGGCCTCGTCAATGCCGGCCACGTCCTCGAACGTGACGCGACCCTGCTTCTCCGTCAGCATCCGGGCGCGGGACTTGCCGAAGCCCATGGCGCGTCCGCCACCGGACTGCATCTGGCGCATGAAGAACACCCACACGCCGATCAGCAGCAGCATCGGGAACCAGCTCAGCAGGATGTGGAGAAGCTGGTTGTCGCTCTCCTCCGGCTTGGCGGTAACGCGCACGCCCTTCTCGGTCAGGCGGCTGACCAGCATCGGGTCTTCCGGGGTGTAGGTCTGGAAGGTGCGGCCATCGGCCAGCACACCGGAGACGATGCGGCCCTGGATGGTCACGTCGCGGACGCGCCCGGCCGCCACTTCAGTGGTGAAGTCCGAGTAGGGAACGCGGTTATCCGCACGCTGCGTCGCGTTGGGCTGGAAGAAGTTGAACAGAGCCACGAGCAGCAGGGCGATTATCACCCAGAGCGCGAGGTTACGGCCAAAATTGCTCATCATATGATCCTGGTGATCCAGTCATCAAACCCGGGTTCTGGGCGCACTACGGAACGGACCCGGCTATCTCTCCCGGCCCGACATGGACCGGCGCCACCACGCAGACATGCAGATAGTGCGCCCCTGCCCGCTCCGCACCCCCGCATCGCCTATGCCGCGAAGAATGCGGCAGGCGCCACGGGACGGGCAGGCCGAAACACGACGGCGGCACCGCGATAGGCCGCCGCACCGGGGTAGCGGAGGTGCGGCACAGCAACGATTGCACCATCACTGCGCAGGGTTGGCAAGGTATATAGTAGGGCCGACGGCAGGGCCGACCAGCGGCGCAGCCGGGCCGCGTCAGGGCCAAGGGCGCCCAGGGTGGTGCCATCGCCTGCGTCGGCTGGCGCAAGGGACGGTGCGGCCTGGAAACGCCCGTCCCAGCAGCGGTTCGCGGGAACGGCCTCCTGCATTGCCGCGGCTTCCCGGCCCATCAGCCAGCCCTGGCCGAACCGTCCGGCCGGCATGACGATGACGCCGTGCAGGGTGCCCGCCCAGCCCGGCTCCGCTCGCAGCCGCCCGGACAGCCGCACGGCTGCGGCCAGCGACGGCGGATAAGCGGCTCCGGACAAGGTCCATACTAAAGCGGAAACGGCTTGGGGACCGATGGACCTTCGGATGTGCGCGACCCCCTCGGGATGGACGGCGACGGAAACGGCGAGTTCTGCGGCGGCCTCGGCCTCCGCCGCAGCGCGCGCCACGCCGGATGCAGCAGCTTCTGCACCTAGCGGCACCGCCGCGGCCGGGTCCGCAAGCGGGCCGGCACGCAGGCGCGCGCGCGGCGTTGCCGGGTCCGCGTTGGTCGGGTCCTCCACCCACTTCACCCCGGCGGCGGCCAGCGTGGCGCGCAGCCGGCCCGGCTGCACCTTCAGCAACGGGCGCAGCAGGCGCACCGCGTCCGTATGGGCGACAGCCGACATGCCGGACAGCCCGGCCGCGCCGCTGCCCGCCGCACGGCGCAGCAGCACGGTCTCGGCCTGGTCCCGCAGATGGTGCCCCAGTGCGAGGTCAACCAAGCCGGCGCCGCGGCAGGCCGCTCCAAGCAGGGCATAGCGTGCGGCCCGCGCACGCTCGGCCAGGGCCGGGCCGTGGCGCAGATCCGCTTGCAGCAGGCGGGCGGGAATGCCCAGGGCGGCAAGGCGCTGCAAGGTCGTGCCGGCTTCCCCGGCAGAAGCAGGGCGCAGTCCGTGGTCCACCACGAGGGCGAACGGGCGGCCCCAGCCGCGCAGCAACAGCGCCAGCGCCATGCTGTCCGCCCCGCCGGAGACGGCGACGGCGATCCTGCGGTCCCCGGCGAAGGGTCCGAGCGGCGCCATCAGCGCCGCGAACTCCGCCGTGCCGAACAGCGTCAGCGGCAGCCGGCGCGGGCGCGGACGTTGGCCGCGGCCTCGCGCACCTCGGGCCGCGGCGACGGGAACTCGGACCGCAGCTTCTCCAGCGTGGCGCAGGCCGCCGGGCGCTCGCCCAACCCCGTGAGCGACGCCGCAAGGCCAAGCAGTGCGTCTGGCGCGCGGGAGCCGTTGCGGGAGCGGTTGTAGGCGTCGTCATAGGCCACCGCGGCGGCCTGGTAGTCCCGCTTGCCCGCCAGCGACTGCGCCAGCAGGAACTGCGCGTCCCCGGCGCGCGGACCCGCGCGGTTGCTGCCCAGCACCTCCCGCGCCGAGGCCTCTGCGGCGGCGTAGTCCCGGCGGGCCAGGGCGGCGTTGCCCTCCTGCATCGCAAGCTCCGGCGGGCGGCGGCCGGGGGTGGCCGGCGCATCCGAAGGCGGTCCCTGCGGCGGTTCCCGGCCGGGCGCCTCGCCCCGGCTAGGCGCCTCGCGCAGCGCCACGGGCGGAGCCGTGCGCGGCCCGGCATTCTGCAAGCGGAAGTTCAGGTCGGCGATCTGCTTGGCCAAGTCGTCGTTCTGGCGCCGGGCCTGGTTGGCCTGCTCGTCCACCTGGCCGCGCAGCCGGCGCAGCTCCTCTTCCATGGACTGCACGCGGTCGAGCAGTTGCGTCGTCAGCTCGCTCCCGCCCCCACCTCGATAGCCTTCGCGCGGCGCCTGCGGCGGCGGCAGGCTGCCGCGGCCGGATTGCAGCGATTGCAGGTCCCGCCGCAGCTCCAGCATCTGGTTCTGCAACGCGATGCCCTCGCGGCTGTCCATCTGCGCCCAGGCAGGGGCACCCAGGAACAGGCAGGCGGCAGTCAAGACGACGGCGCGACGCATCGCGGGCCTAGCGGACCGAAGTCGTGGCGTTGCGGTTCTGCTGATACGCCTGCTCGTCCGAGCCGACCGCCGTCGGGCGCTCCTTGCCGTAGCTGATCGCCGACACCCGCGCCGACGACACGCCGCGCGCCACCAGGTAGTCCCGCGCCGCGTTGGCCCGGCGCTGGCCCAGCGCCAGGTTGTATTCGGTCGTGCCGCGTTCGTCGCAGTTGCCGCCCATCTGCACCTGGACCTGCGGGTTGCGCTGCAGCCAGGCCGATTGCCGGTCCAGCGTCGCCTGCGCCTCGCTGCTGAGGGTCGAGCTGTCGAGGGCGTAGAACACGCGGTCGCCGACGTTGGCCACCAGGTCCTCCTGGCTGCCGGGCACCGCGCCCTGGCTGCTCAGGCCGGCGGCGCCCGATCCGGCCGCGTTGGCGCTGGCATTGGTCTTTTCGGCGCAGGCGCCCAGCAGGGCGGGCAGCGCCAGGGCGGCCAGGACGGCGGCGGTCTTCATGTTCATCAAGCACTGTTCCTCGTTGCGGCGCCCGCGCGAGGGTCGCCAATGACGGCGTTGCCCGGCGCAATAAGCCTGGCGCGATAGGCCCGGCGGTCGTTCCGGTCAAGGCTGCAACGGCGACCAGGCGGGATCGGAGGCGTCGGTCGGCGTCGGGGCCGGGCGCTCGTTGAAGCCGGTGATGTCTATGGACACCAGCCGCGACGAGAAGCCACCGCCGCCGGCGCCGGCCTGGCTGCTGCGGTAGAACATCAGCACGCGGCCGTTGGGCGCAAACGTCGGTCCCTCGACCGAGAAGCTCTCGGACAGGATGCGCTCCCCCGAGCCGTCCGGGCGCATGACGCCGATGCCGAAGGTGCCGCCGTTCAGCCGGGTGAAGGCGATCAGGTCGCCGCGCGGCGACCACACCGGCGTGGCGTAGCGCCCGCGCCCGAAGCTGATGCGCCGCACCCCGCCGCCGCCGCTGTCCATGACATAGAGCTGCTGGTCGCCGCCGCGGTCCGAGTTGAACACGATCTGCGACCCGTCCGGGCTGAAGCACGGGCTGGTGTCAATCGCGCCGCTGTTGGTGAGCTGCCGCCCGCGCCCGCCGCCCGCGCCCGCCGTCACGATGTCCGACCCGGCGCCGCGCGTCACCGACATCACGATCTGGTTGCCGTCCGGGGCGAAGCGCGGCGCAAACGTCATGCCCTCGTATTCCCCCAGCAGACGCTGCGCGCCGCTGCCGATGTCGAAGGTGTAAACCCGCGGCCGGTTGTTCTGGTAGGACATGAACACGATCTGGTCCCGCGCCGGGTGGAACCGCGGCGTGAGCGCCAGCCAGGAGCCGTCGGTCAGGAAGCGGTTGTTGGCGCTGTCCTGGTCCATGATCGCCAGCCGCTTCACCCGGCGGTCGCGCGGGCCGGTGCCGGCGATATAGACGATGCGGGTGTCGAAGTAGCCCTTCTCGCCCAGCAGCCGCTCGTAGATCACGTCGCTGATGATATGGGCGATGCGGCGCCAGTTGCTGCTGGTGGTGGTGTAGGCGGTGCCCTGAATCTGCTGGCCCGGCAGCACGTCCCACAGCCGGAACTCGACCCGTACGGCGTTGCCGCCGCCTTCCACCTTGCCCGTGACCAGCGCCTGCGCGCCGGCGCCCTTCCAGGCGGCGAAGTTGGGCGTGTCGCCGGGGTCGCCGCCGGCCGCGCCCACGACGGGGCGGAACAGGCCGGACCGCTCCAGGTTGCGGGTGATGACGCCGGCCATGTCGGTGCCGAGCTGCGATCCCGGGAAGTTCGGGATGGCGATGGGGATGGGCGCGGTGCGGGCGCGGTCCACCGTGATCTCCGGCTGCTGGTTGCCGGCGCCGACGCCCTGGGCGCGGGCGGCCAGCGGCAGGGCGGACACGGCGAGGCCGGCGAGCAGGCTGCGGCGGGCCACCAGGGAGTGCAGGGCGGCGGTCAGGGCGGCGGAGGTGGTCATGGCAGCGGTCTCCTTCACGCCTTTATCGGCGCAGCGTTATGTCGAAACTATGGGGCTTGCCCGGCATGGCCGGCGGCGGCGGCAGGACGGCGCAGCGCGGGTCCATGGCGGCGCGCATGGCGCGGGCGGTGAAGCTGGAGGGGGAACCAGATGCCGGCGGCTGGACGATGCGGACCGTGCCTTGGGCGTCGGTCGTGATGCGGTGACAGGCCATGTCAGGAGCGGCTGCGGGCTGAATGGGCGGGACGGCCAAGCACTCCCGGATTTGGTTGGCGATGGCAGCCGCCCCGTTGGTTGGCAATGGGCCGCCATCAGTTGCAGCGCACGCGAATGTGGGCAAGCAGGCAAAAGCCACGAGGAATGCAGCATACTCGACGGGGCTGCCTGCTGCTCCCTCTCCCTCCGGGAGAGGGCCGGGGTGAGGGAGGC